>ERZ773264.744-NODE-744-length-45285-cov-5.834380_pt1 | contig 45285 bp, 39 predicted proteins | sample MGYA00511910_ERZ773264 | MGnify/ENA primary metagenome ERZ773264 (study PRJEB29015, sample SAMEA2737739) | human gut metagenome | biome: human gut; feature: human-associated habitat; material: faeces | place: China | collected 2012 ...
TGGATTAAGGTGTATAATTCTGGTGGAATATTAAAAACATCCACTGGAGGTGCTTGCATGAAAAAAGCAAAATCAACGACTCTTGATGAGCGATTAAAAATAGTTATGGAATGCCTGCAAATGATAAGAATTATGGAGCAATGGCTTTAAAATATCAATGTTCTTATCAACAAGTTCGTAACTGGGTAAAACGGTACGAAAAAATGGGAAGTAAAGGTCTGGAAGACCGCCGTGGTAGACGAGTCGGATCATTACCAAGTCGTACACCTGAGGAAGTATTACGTGATAGAATCGCTGAACTCGAAAGAAAAAATCTTGATTTACAAATGGAAAATAATCTGTTAAAAAAAGTCAGAGAACTGGAAAGGAGGGACCGTTATTTTTAGTTCACCGTTTAGCTGCATATAAGGCAATCAAAGAATTATCCTCTGACAAGAGATATCCTATAGATAAACTTTGTAAGTATCTTAATATTACACGCTCTGCATACTATAACTGGCTAAAGCATCCGAAAAGCAATAATGAATTGCAGAATGAAACGTTATCTGTTGAAATTCAAAAGATACATAAAGAACATCCGGATATGGGATATCGTAGAATCCGAGATGAATTAGATGGACACAAAGGAATTCATGTGAATGATAAACGAGTTCTCCGCATCTGTAGAAAATATGATATAAAGTCAAATATTAAATGGAAACCCAAAAGCTGTACCAGAGGAGACCAGAATCCCGATCACATTGCAAAAAACTATTTGCATCGAGATTTTCATGCGGATAAGCCGAACGAGAAATGGCTCACTGATGTGTCCGAGTTTAAATATTACATTGGAAATGAAGTTCACAAGATATATTTGAGTGCCATTTTAGATTTATACGATCGAAGAATTGTAACTTTTAAAATAAGTGACCATAATGATAATCCATTAGTTATGGATACTTTTGATGAAGCAGTTCGCTTGGAACCTGATGCACATCCACGCTTCCACTCTGATCATGGATTTCAATATACAAGTGCGCAGTTCCGTACCAGATTAAAGAAACATCATATGAAACAAAGCATGTCAAGAGTCGCCCATTGTATTGATAATGGACCGATGGAAGGATTTTGGGGGATTCTAAAGCGAGAGATGTATTACTGCCAACATTTCATTGATAGAACTGCCTTAATTGCAGCTATAACCGATTACATTAATTACTACAATAACCAACGATTACAAAGAAAGTTAAATGTGATGACACCAATGGAATATCATAATCAATATATAAAAGTAGCTTAAAAATATCGCCAGCCGTAAATCGGCTGACGATACAAAAATTTATTATTTTTTATTGTCCTATTGACAGGTAGCACACCATTTCTTTTAATTTCTTGCCAATAGAATCGAAATCAATATCTTTCATGAAATCACCTCATATTATATGATATATAATTGTAATATTTTTATAGCTGTAGTATAATAATCCAAAACTATAAAAAAGTTTAGCCACAGAGTAAAAACAAGCAGAAAGGAGAGAAGATAGGGGTTATAGAAGCAATTATTTTGATAAAAATGATGCATATGATAACAACAATGGTTGGTATAAATGTATTAAGTGTGGACGTAGTTTCAGAAAAGGTGATATGGATATTGACCACATTATTCCACAGAAATATGGTGGAAGAGATTCCGTATTAAATTTACAATGTATTTGTAAGCATTGTAATCGTTCTAAGCAAGCTAGTTTAAGAGATACCCCAAAAGATTTGTTTGGAGCAACTAAAAGGGAAGTAAAAAGTTATGCCGGTTATTACACTTACATATTGGTGCCAAAAGAAAAAGTTATTATAATAATTAAAACGTTTTTATAAAATTTGAATGCCATATAAAAATACAGACCATTTAAAGAAAAAATAAATATTCATATAATTAAAAGGCAGTATAGCGAGATTATTTCCGTAAGGGAAAAGAAAGGAAGTATTATGAAAGAATTTTTTAGTATGGGAAAAACTATGAAAAAATTAATTTCTGTTGTAATGTCTCTGGCATTGTTGCTTACTTCAGCAGGAGTAATTTTTTCAGGTAGTGATGTAAAGGGAGCAGCGGCAGAAGTTGTTTCATCAATGGATTATTATTCAACAAATGATGGACCAACAATTACACATTCAGGAGTTGGTACAGTCAGCTATGGATTTGTAATGCCAAAGTTTAACGGAAAAGCCAGTAGTGAACTTTCCATTGCAGATGTGGAAAAAGACATTCAGGTTTATGTTAAACAGGAAAACGGAACAAATGGTGAATGGAAGAAAATTGAAGATGTAAGTTACTTCAAGTGGAATGACACTTGGGCATGGGAATATCAGTCATGGGGTGGCTGGGTTTGCTGGATGAAACTTACAGAAACAACATATTTCCGTTTCCATGGAAAAACAAATAACATAAATCTTGATTACAAATTGGAACTTAACAAACTTTCAAAGTATAAGCTTACAAGTATTTCTACAACAGAAACAAATATTCAGGCAGATACAACAGGTGGTTCAGCTACACATTGGGGAGCATGGACATTTAATGGAGACAAGAGTATCAAGTATGAACAGATTCAGGATGATGTTAACATTACAGTAGACAACAATGACGGAAAAGGATTTGTTCAGTTTTTAGGCAATGCAGCATCAGGATTTCTGTGGGATCAGAACTTTGGATATTACTCAGATGGTGATGGTGGATATTGGTTTACAAATATCAGTTGGTCATTTACATTAAGATTTGCATCAAAGTCAAATCCAAATGTACATCAGGATGTAAAAGTTACATATACAAAGCCAACCAGATCAAATTACAAAATCACAGCATATAATGGCACATCATACGATGCAAGCACAAGTGGTACAGCATCAGTTGGTATTCCACTTCCAAAAATTGGTGGAACAGAAGCTATAAAAGATGATTTGGATTTATTTAAATACGAAGTTAAGGTAGATGGAAAGTGGATTCCACTTACAGATGTTGCAGCCTGTGGATGGGTATATGAAGGAAGTGGTTACAACAAATATTCACTAAGCAGTCAGTGGGGTTATTTTGTTGATCATGTTTATGGACTTTGGCTCCAGCCTGTAAGACAGGATACAGAAATAAAAGTCACATATCCTATTGATGGTAAAAAAGGTGGAGATGCAAGTAATAACTATGTATTGTATACAATTAAAGGAAATACATCTTATAAGCCAACACTTCCATCAGATATGTCAGATATTAAAGTAAATGACAATTCAAATGCATATACACCGGCAGGTTGGAAGATGATTTTCAATGATGAATTTGATGGTGCATCTCTTGACACAAGCAAGTGGTCATATGATGAAGGATTCTTACTTAAAGAAGACGATATTAACACAGCCGGTTGGGGAAATCAGGAACTTGAATACTACACAAGAGACAATGTATCAGTAAAAGATGGTGCATTAAATATTCTTATGAAAAAGCAGTCAAAGGTATTTACAGAAAAAGGTGATCCATCTAAGAAAGCAACTGCTCAGTATTCATCAGGAAAGATTACAACAAAAGATAAATTCTCAGTGAAATACGGACGAGTTGATTTCAGAGCAAAAATGCCTACAGGTACAGGCATATGGCCTGCTATGTGGATGCTTCCAAATGACTCACGTTATGGTTCATGGCCATTATCAGGTGAAATAGATGTATTTGAAGGACGTGGAAGAACACCAAATATGGTATTTGGTACATTACATTATGGTGCACAGTGGCCAAATAATATTAATACATCAGATGCATTTAACATAACACGAGACGGTAATAAAAAGACAGGCATTGACGACTGGCATGTATACAGTGTTCAGTGGGATGCTGAAAATATTAAGATTTACTGTGATGGCAAATGCTATTTCAAATGTACATATGGTGAGTGGTATTCAGGCTCAGACAGAGGAAATGCATATGCACCGTTTGACCAGAGATTTTACCTTATTTTAAATCTTGCAGCAGGTGGAACATTTGACAGTGGTTATGTACCTGACAGCAGTTTTACATCAGGAACAATGTTAGTTGATTATGTTCGTGTTTACCAGCGTATGGTTAAGGCAGGAGAAGACGAGAAGGCAGACAATAATGCAGGAGTTTCTACAAATGGAGCAAAGGATGGTCTTTATGGAGATTATAAGATTGGGAAAGGTGTAACGCCGGTTACTCCAGAAACAACAAATCCAAGTGAAACAAAACCTGAGGGAACAAAAAATCCAAGTGAAACAAAACCTGAGGGAACAACAGCTTCAGGTGAAACAAAACCTGAAGGAACAACAGCCTCTCCAACAACAAAGAAAATACAGAAAAAGACTCCAAACAAAGCATTAAAAACAACAGTTGTAAAGAAAGCAACAAAGAAGAAAAATGCAAAGAAAATCAGGCTTTCATTTAGAAAAGTTAAAGGTGCTAAAAGATATCAGGTACAGGTTTCTGAGAATAAAAAGTTTACATCAGTTATTGTAACAAAGACAGTAAAGAAATATAAAAAAGTAACAATTTCTAAAAAAGCATTTGAAAAGAGAAAGGAACTTTTTGTACGAGTTAGAGCCGTTGGCTGCAAGAAGTGGTCAAAACCTAAAAAAGTTAGAATTTTAAAGAAATAATAATTAAAAAATAAAGTAGACCGTTATATTATAAAAATTTCATTATAATGATGAAGTTTTATGTATAACGGTCTATTGCTATTTTGCCCGTAAACAATTAAAATAAAAGCAATATTTTGAGAAAACCAGGAGGGTATTATGAATCAGAAAAAGTTAGGTTTTGGCTTGATGAGATTACCACTTAAAAACTAAAATGAAGCAGACAATATTTTCAATAAGCAGTTACGTAAAACAGGTGTAGAATATTTCGACTATTATCTGTTACATGATGTAGGATATGATCATTATAAAAAATATTCAGAACTTGGTTGCTTTGAATGGCTGGTAGAAAAGAAAAAAGCAGAAAAGAGTGTAGATACATTAAAGGAAGAAGGTAAAGATTGAGCCAATGATTGATGGCTATACAGGATTCCTAATTCTGGATAAAAATGGTAAGCCCTTAGTAGCATTACATTGGGAAAAGTATTTTAATCGCATATGTGAAAAATATAATAAAGTCTATAGAGTTCAAATGCCTAATGTGACACCTCATGTATGTAGACATAGATTTTGTAGCAGGATGGCAGCAGCTAGAATGAATCCAAAAACATTGTAGTAGATAATGGGACACTCTGATATCTCAGTTACATTAGATACATACACACATTTGGGTTTTGATGAAGCTGCTGATGAAATGAAAAGAGTTGCTGGAAATAACCTTTGAGGTAAAAGAAAGAGGTTTACTTCAATTTTTACTTCATTTAAATATTATAAAATGCTGAGTTATACAAGTTTTTGCAAAGAAAAAATATATAATATATTTCTTATAAAGCCTGTAATAATCGGCATATGAGAACATTTGAAAGGAAATAAGAAATTATGACAAAAATCCTATTCATCTGCCACGGCACTCCAGTTTTATGATAATGCATACCTTCGCAGACTGGGGCAACACAGGGCAGAATAAGGCAGAAAGCCTTGGAATTACTACGGTTTCGACTACTAAGGCTCATGGGCGGAATCGGGATAAAGGCAAAGGTGTGGGGAGAAATTCTTAGTAGTAAGGGACTACTAAGCGATGGCACATATACAAAACTTTGAACATAAAAAGCCACAATTGTTGGTAGGGAGACTACCGGGATTGTGGCTTTTTTAGTTTAAGAGAATATTTCTTTTTCGAAATTTACGGTTGCCTCGATTTGACATTTAGTGGCTGCATCATAATATATTTGGGCTTCATCTTTTGCATCAAAGAATTTCTTTATTATTTGTTTTTGAATTGGTATAGAGGGAACTGGAAGGCGGATAGCTCCAATTTCGTCACTATTCAAGTTATATTGTCCCCCTCCTTGTCTTCGCATAACTGCAATTTGTTCTCGAACAAGAGGTGTCATAAATAAAATATTTACATACTCAGGTAACACAATAGTTGTGTCAAAACGATATCTGATGAGATAAGATGCATACGTATATGTTTCGTCACTGTTAAAAATAGCGGCTTTGCCTATCAAATCTTTGCTACCATTAGTTCTCGTTATTAAGAAATCTCCTTTACGTAAAATCCACTTTTGAGGCTCTTTTTCAGTTGATGCACAATCTGCAGGCAAATATTTTAATGTTGAAAAATCGAGTTCTCCATTAATCACATTCGACATCCTTAATACAGGAATCATACCATTTTTCTTATCTAAAGAAGCCTTCACTGAAAGTCCAAATAGTGATTCCTTTTGCAAATCGTTAATACAATATTCCTGATACTTAAAACTATTGTATATGGTCTCTAATCGTCCTTTCTTTTGTATATAGTCAACTTCCCACCTTATAGTAGATGTGAAGGGGATAATTTGCAAGATTGACGAACTAGCAGTATTTTTAGTTGTTTTGTTTTTTAAATCTGAAACATCAGCTTGAACACTTAATAACAATCCATTGCTATAATTATTACCCTTCCTGATATTTTCATCTGCTTCATCAAGTTTAGCATGATATGAGTCGAGAATCTGTTGTTGCACGGTCACAGAAGGTATAGGTGCTTTTATAGATGCAAGTTTTTCAAAATGTAATGTTTGCCTCACTGAACCTGTAGTTGAATCTTTAATAAGTTTATTAAAAAAAGCACTTTTCATCATTAGCCATAAATATTCAGGCAGAATAGTATCTTTACAGCTGAAGACCACATATGCTGGACTTATGTACTCACCTTTCAAATTAGGTGTTTTTATGCCTATTGAACCTACGTTGATTCGATAGGGGTTATACGCTAACCAGTTGTCTTTTACGATATGATATTTCTGCTTTATTTTGTTGCCTTTTTCAATGGAAGCATCAAACATACCGATTTTGTTTGATACACCTAATATAGTAAATTCCTTGGATGGTTCATCTGATAACTGCACTTTTTTAGTTTGATGGATCAGATGTTTGCCTAATTCCTCTAAGGGGTATTTTGAAAGTATCTTTGTAAAAAAGAACTGTTTTACATCCCACTGAGAAAATGAAGAAAAAGGAACTGTTGAAAGTAGTGATGACTTACTGTTCATTCAACACCACCTCCTGACCATTAAGGCATCTATAGTATTTACCATCAGTATTCATGGCATAAGTTACTTCGTTGTTTATAATAGTCCAAAGATTATTTTGAGTTCTGTAAGCAGAGTATTCGCTTAATAACTGTGGCAACTGATTTCCTTCAGACGCTGCACCAGTTGTTGTAATACCTGCATCATCAATCTTAGCAATAGGAATATCATAATCAAATTTCTTTTTGATAACAGGTTTAGTTTCTTCTTCAATCTGCTTATAAAGTTCTTTTAATTCTTTTTCAGCAGCTTTCTTGTTTAACTTATTATCAGATTGCTCTTTTTTTATTGTTGCTATTTCGGCTTCAATTTTGGATGTGTTTTTCTTATCTTTCTTAGCTTGTTTAAGTCTTGCTTGAGCTTTTTTTAAGTCATCCTTAAGTGAATCTGTAAGGGTATCTGCTTTGGTGATAGTGTTGTCTAACATTTCAATTTCAATTTGATGTAAAGCAGTAATTTCTGCAAGGGCATCGGCTTTACATTTTGCGTATTCTGATTCTTCGTCAGCAGTAAATTTACGCATAAATACAAGACTGGGTTTTACTGTGGCACCCGCAGCAATAAATACATCTTGCGGAATAGAGCAGATAAGAATAATTTTAGCCCTTCCTTCAAAATATTCTCTAACAGTCTGTAAGTTCTTATTATTAAGAACTCCCTCAGGAAGAACCATTCCCATACGTCCTCCCTTTTTTAGAAGATGTAAGCATCGTTCCATAAATAGAACTTCTGTCAGTGTTGATGTACTTCCGAGGTCATAAAGTGACAATAGAGTTTTTCCGATATGGTCATCCACCTGTTTTAATGCCTCATCATAAGCAATACCATATTTCTTTTTATATTTTTTCTTCATTTCTTCGTCGGTGAATTTATCAGCTTCAGAAATACGTTGGTTCTTATCAACATTCTGACCGAATGGAGGATTAGTCAGAATTACATCAAATCTTTCCTCGAAAATACCATTGACATTAAGCAATCCATCATGGTGATGAACACCGCCATGACCATCACCATGCATAATCATATTCATTTTAGATGTTCTGGCCATCCTTGGGTTAGCATCTGTGCCGTAGATACAATTTCGTGAGAGATAGTACATACGGCTGTTTTCCACACTTGTATCGAGTTCTGTATTTAGAGCGGTCTGCATAGCATCAATTTTCTCATTGATTTCAGACTGCTCCTTCTCTGATTTGGAGTCAAAGTCATCGCCTTCTAATGATTCTCGAAGTTTGTTTTTTGCATCCTTAATATCTTGCTCTATTTTTTCTCGTATATATTCAAAAGCCTTTATTAGAAATCCACCAGAACCACAAGTAGGGTCACAAATGACCTCTCCCTCCTGTGGGTCAAGGATTTCTGTCATAAAGTCAACTATAGTACGTGGGGTGAAGTATTGACCAAGTTCTCCTCTGAATGTTGTACCAAGGAACTGTTCGAAGGCAATGCCTTTAACATCATCCTGCGTATCAGAAAGATTAAAATTTTGTAATTTTTTCAATATTTGAATAAAACTGTTTTCTCTGATTTTAATCTCGTCGCTTTCTTCAAAGAGATGGTCATCCTTGAATTCGATTTTCGTTGTGTTAAATAGGTTTTGCATATAAGGCAAGTCCATACCAGCGGCTTTTAATCCTGGTCTTACATTTTTTTCATAATTATCTGCCTGTGCAATATATTCTTCTTTTGTAAATACTTTTGCCCCTTTTTGCTGACGTTCATACCGAATCTTCATAAATAGAAGTTTGCTGATTTCATCAAACGCTGCTTCTGGAGATAGTTTATCGTTGTTTCTAATGATGTTATGGCAAGCCTGAAGAGTTTTTGTGAACTCCTCGCGAGTAAAGGTTTTTGTCTGATTTTTTATCTGCTCTATCTTCTTGGTATTAACAACATCTTTTGCAGTAGGAATTGCGACAACTTCTTCTAATTCTCTAGGTATAAAACCACGAACTACAGTGAAAAATTTTGTTTCCTTTTCGTTTGAAGCTACAAAAAATTCTGCACCACTGAATTTGGCATAATTACTTCCTTGGTAATAATCTTCAACATGAAGTTTAACATTTTCAGCTTTTGTTTCAATAATGATGAAGGCATCTTTCATTGCATCTTTATCTGCCTTGGATTTCCATATGACAATATCAGCGAAGGCATGACCTTTTCCACGTTTTGAACCTGTAAGCTCCAATTCTTGAGCCATCTGATCGAGTGTATATCCATATTCATTTACAAGTGTAGCAATGAATTTTTGACGAATTTTTTCTTCGGGTTTGGCAATTAACCATTTTCCTTTTAACGGACAATAGATTTTTCCATCTTTTTCCTGTACTTCTAAATTTGCCATTTTGTATTCCTCCTTATTCCCCAAGGGGGAGTATTAATCTCTGTGACTTTTCATCCAAAAGACCGATGCCCCCTCACACACGTTTTTTCGCGAAATTGCATAGGGGGGATTCTGGTGTCTTTTAACATATTTTATATAATATCATAGCACATAATTGCATGTATCTGGCTGACATTAGATACAATAATCTATTTGCCTTTCCGCCAAATCATATAAATTAATGTGCTTTTTTCTTGATTTTTTGAGCCTTTTCAATGGCTTTTCGCTCACGATAGGCTTTTTGCTTTCGGGCATTTCGAACCTTCTGGCATTCTTCGGCATCACAAAATTCCTGTCGGTTACTTTTTCGGATTATGAATTTACCACAGTTTCGACAACGAATCATAATGCCTTCTGGACGATTATCCGATTTGCCTTTATCTTCTGGTGCAGGGTCTTCGGAAAGCATTCTTGCAAGTGTCAGCCATGCAATATCAAATACAGAATTAATATCGGTAGAAAATTCTAATCGGTTAGTGCGGGGATCTACCTTTAATTTCATGGTAAATTCCGGAATGATGTCAATAAGCGCATTCCGCAATTCATTGTAATCGTCATATGGTGTAGTAGCAAATTCTCCGGTTGGAGGTTTTTCTGCCGGATGATTTTTAATGTACTCATTATCAATTCGCATTTCTTCTATGAGATTTCCTTTTGCCTTCCCATAATCTAAGTCATCCGGTATTGCAGCGATAGGATGCTTATATTTATCAAAGAAAGAGTAGCCCTCATAGTATTTTCCTTCTTTGGATAAATCATATGCAGCTTCGTCATCGGCAATACAGACACCTTCGAGAGCAACATAAAACATGACTGCATTATATAATTTCCCGAGGTCATCTAAGAAGTTGTTAATCTCGAATGTTCCGTCTTTTTCTACCATTTCTGCATCGAAGCTATTTATATCAAACGATTCATTCAATTCAGAATAAATGAAATCAATATTATATGGATGCATATTATTTGTACACCATTCCATGATGAGCTGTGTATATGGAATTTTATTATCAAAGCTGTTTATCTGCATTGCCAGATTGCAAAGGCTGGTAAGCAGTCCCTGTCCGGAAAGAAAATCTTCTTTAGGAAAGATGGGTTCATATCCGGGGTGGCAAAATGGTGTTGCACAATAATCATCGCTTTTATCAATATCAAGTTCATATTTCTTGAATCGGAAAGGGTGGTAAATCAGTTGCCCGATACCACCGATTTCTTTAAATCCTAATATATCTGTTGTTTTATCTGCTTCTGATGGAATCGTTTCATCATTCCAGTTTAATGGCATATCATACCTCATTCCAATCGTTAATTCGTAACCGTTAGCGTTACCGTCAGTTTTTGGACTTCGGTTACATTATAGCTTAAAATATTCATGAAAACAATAAAAAGTTACACAAAATGCTGTAACGGATTTGTACCTTGACAATTTCATCCCGTTCTCAATGAACAAGCCTTTGTTACTGCGGGGACTGGTAGCCGCCATGAGCGGTAGCAGAGAAACAATTATTGAAGAGACGGACATAACCAACTCTACGGAAGGAGCAACATCTTATGGAGAAAACAACTATGAGTGTGCAGGAATTATCTGCACAGATGGGAATCAGCCTGCCAAAGGCATATGAACTGGTAAAGACACCAGGATTTCCAACAATACGAATCGGAGCAAGAATTCTGATTCCGATTGAAGCCTATAAAGAATGGCTTGTAAGAACGTCTATTAACCATTAAACAGAATTGGAGAAAAGAAGGAGGTGAGCATGATGGGAGATATGACAGTGGATGAATTAAAGGATAAAAAGCTGTGGTTTTTATGGTCAGCAAAACCCGGCAAGAATGGGAAAGTTACCAAAGTTCCATTCGCAGCAAATGGAGGAGCTACGGGAACAGATGATGCACATAAGGGTACATGGGTATCTTTTGATGATGCAGAATCAGCCAGAAATCAGTTTCAGGCATCGGGGCTTGGCTTGAAGATTCCGAAAGGTTTCTTCTTATTAGATATAGACCATAAGGATATTTCAGATCCATTTGCACAGCTTATGTTATCTCGGTTTTCTTCCTATGCAGAAGTATCTCCAAGTGGCAAAGGGATTCATATTATTGGTCAGTGTGATATTACAAAACTTCCGGTACATTTTGATGACAGAAGGAAGAGACTTGTGCTGGATAGTGAATATTATCAGAAACGCTCTGATATTGGGCTGGAACTTTATATCGGTGATATTACAAACCGATATGGCACTTTTACAGGAAACGCGATTAACAGTATGCCAATAGCTGACTGTACACAGGCGGTTCTTACCACATTGGATAAGGAAATGAGGAAAAAGCCGAAAGCGAAGTACAGTGCAAAGCGTGATGGAGACAGGGCAGTATTTGATATTGTCTGTGATCTTCGTAAGCAGAAGAACGGTGATAAGTTCATCCGGCTTTACGATAAAGGCGATTTCAGTGAATATGGTTCCCAATCTGAGGCGGATGCTGCCCTTTGTGCTTTGATAGCATTTAGGACAGGAGCAGACCCGGATGCGATTGATGAAGTGTTTCGCAGCTCTGCTTTATATCGAAGCAAATGGGAAAGGGACGATTACAGGGAAAACACAATCAATGCAGGAATTTCAGCCTGTAATGGTGTATTTCACAGGTCGAAAATGGAACATCCTGATTTCATAAAGTTTAATGAACAGACAGGAGAACCATATGTGAGTGTACCGCTTCTTGCAAAATATGTAAGAGAACATCTGCAATATATTTTAGTCCGGGACAATGGTAAACAGGGACTTTTGAAATATGTATATGAAGGTGGATGTTACAGGCTTTATGCAGATAATATGCTGCTTGGAATCATAAAAAAGTATATTGCTGATTATGACGAGGAACTTGTAAAGATGAGTAAGGTCAATGAGGTGCTTTTGCATATTACCACAGACCTTACATATGTAAGTCAGGATGCATTGAATGCAGATGAGGATATCATCAATTTCCAAAATGGAATTTTGAAGATTACTGCAACTGATACAGAACTGATACCACATTCAGCAGATATACTTTCCACCATACAACTTCCTTGTGAATGGTCGGATGAGTATATTGATACACCTGTATTTGATTCTTATATGGACACGCTTACTAACGGAGATGAGATGGTAAAGCAGCTGCTGATGGAATTTATTGGTGTCTGTATTTCCAATGTGAAAGGCTGGCGGATGAAAAAAGCATTATTTCTTGTAGGGCAGGGAGATACAGGAAAGTCACAGCTTAAAAGTCTTGTGGAGCGTCTGCTTGGCAGGGGCAACTTTATAGGCATTGATCTGAAAGAAATTGAATCCCGGTTTGGAACAGGGGCAGTGTATGGAACAAGGCTTGCAGGAAGTTCGGATATGAGTTTTTTGTCTGTGGATGAACTGAAAACATTCAAGAAAATGACAGGCGGGGACAGCCTTTTTGCAGAATTTAAAGGGCAGCAGGCATTTGAATTTACATTTAATGGATTGCTGTGGTTCTGCATGAACCGGCTGCCGAAGTTCGGGGGAGATGACGGCAAATGGGTATATGACCGCATTATGGTGGTGGATTGCCCGAATGTGATACCGAAAGAACAGCAGGACAAGCAGCTTTTAGAAAAAATGTATGCAGAGCGCAGAGGTATTGTGAAAAAAGCTGTGAAAGCGTTGCAGACTGTTATAGCAAATGGATATCGATTTACAGAGCCGGACAGCATTGCAGAGGCAAGAAGAGATTACCAGAGCGCAAACAGTACCGTGATTTCTTTTTATGAAGAATGTATGTGCCCTTGGGAGAATGGCAAGATTGTCAGACATTGTACCACAGGGAGAATATACAAGGTATATCAGGCTTGGTGCAGGGAGAACAATCATGGTTATGCCAGAACTGCAAAAGAGTTCAGAGAACAGCTTGCAGGATATCTTGGTGGTACGTTTGCTGATGTGACAACAAGGCAGAAGGGTAATACCTATTACAAAGATTTTACGATAACAGAGGAAACCAAGGAACTTTATGCCAAGGAATATGGATATGAGGAAACAGAGTTCCTTGCCGGGTAGCAGAGGTAGCAGTACGGGTAGCAGTGATTTTAGGTACTGCTACCCGTGAAAAGTCAGTAAACACAAGGCATTGAGTATATTGGTAGCAATGGGTAGCAGAGTTTTTAACTTCTTAGCTGAAAAATAAAAAGTTTAATGCAGAAATAAAACGGCATATAAAAAGAGTAATTGTGATTATAAAACCGTGAGAACTGCTACCTTCTGCTACCGAATAGCCGGAAACCCTTGGTAAACAAGGGATAAGCCAGGTAGCAGTTACAAGAATTGCTGCTACCTGTACTGCTACCTCCGAAGATAGAACTGCTACCCACAGATAAAAGGAAGGAGAGAAGAAGATGTCGAAACGAGACACAATGATCCGAGCATTATGTAAGAGCCTCGGAGTTGATTACAGAGTAACAACTATAGATCTTGAAAGAGTAATTTACAGAGATTTTGGAAATGGATTTAACGTAGAAATCAGTGGAATGCATACGTCCAGCATGAAGAAAAAGGCAACAATATATCTCTGGTATGGAGATACAATGACCGAATGCATCATCGTAAAAACTGTCAGAGATATTCCAAGAGAGCTGATTGGCGAGAGTGTTGAAGAACTGATGAAATATAGTAATTTGCTGATTGCACAAGGCTATGACAGCTACGATAAGTTATTCCGCTTAAAATATGGAAAAACAATAAATTACGCAGGAGGAGTGAAGAACATGACACACAGAATATTTTATGGAACTGATTTCAAGTTGACAGATTCTGATAAGAAGATGTTTTCAAGAGAGGGCTATGAATGCAAGGATTTATTGCAGGGAAGGGCAGGATTGCCTGTGGTGGTATCTCAGAAACAGGACAAGGATTTTCCAATATGGAAAGTGCAGTATGGATTTTCGTGTCTGGTGTTCCCTACTTATGAAGATGCAATGGATTTCTGCAGAGACAGATTTACAAGATTAGATGGAAAGGCGGTGTAGTGGATGCAGATGATAAGATACCATCCTCTGATTGATGGAGATACAGATGGACTGGAAAAGGTACCGATGTTTTTATCAACAGACAAGGAAACAGTGCGGCAGAACAGTAGAATGTACCTGTCGGAGACTATTTCCAATTATTACAGGCTTTATTCAAAAGAGCCGATGAGCCAGAATGCTACTGACAGCATAGAAATTCACTGTCCTTTGTGCGGTGCGGTATTAAGGCAGATGGCTCAAAACCATGATGCAAATAAACTTGGTCTGTACACCTGTGACAGGTGCAGACGATAGAAAGAAGGAGGATTTTACTATGGTATTTCCATTAACAAAGCTGAATAAGGAAGGAACATTGCTGAATGCGTCCCATTCTTATTATACTGAAGAATATGCACAGAGAATGTGTAGCTTGTATTTGACGGATGAACTGAGCCGGGATGAGACAGGAAAGATAAAGAGAACGTACAGACTTCATGCGAGCAATGATCATACAGAGGAAATGGCATTTGCGTATGAAATTCATTGCCCTAAGTGTGGCAATCATCTGAAACAGATTGGGAGACAGCTGACATTAAATACACTTGGACTTTATAAATGCCCTGTGTGCGACAGAAATTAAGGAGGAGAAGATTATGATTAGTAATACACTGATTACGGCGCAGCCGGAATATGATATTCAGTTCTGGAATGCGATGAGAAACAAAGAGGCGAGAGAGGATATTCTTGCAAAGGGCAGGGATATTAGCACAGGAACTTACAGTATGCCGACTGTTGCAGCCGGAAAGGTCATGAATGAAATTGAAAAGGAATCTGATTTCAGAAAGATAGCGACAGTTATTCGTGCATACAAAAATGGCTACAAAATCTTTGCAAAGGACTGCAAGGATAAGGCGGAATTTGTAGCGGAGGGAGCTGCAATCCCGGTATATGAAAGTGCCGGAGATTTCGATCAAAAAACGATTGAAAGCTATAAGCGGGCATCTATCGTTACTTTGGATGAGGATTTTGTAAATGACGTAGGATTTGATATTGAAAAGTATCTGACACAAAAGCTTGGGAAGTCATTTGGAAAAGCAGAGGATAACGCATTTATTAATGGAACCAGAGCAGATGAGCCTACAGGTATACTTCATCATACAGGTGGAGCCAAAACAGCACTGACAGTAGAAACGCTGACTTATGATGATGTGATTTCTTTATATTTTAGTGTTGATAAGGAATACAGAAAAAATGGCATCTGGCTTATGAATGATAAGACAGCACTTGCACTCAGAAAGCTGAAGGATAACGATGGCAATTATTTGTGGAATCAGGCAAATGATACAATTCTTGGCAAACAGGTTATTATTTCGGAATATATGCCGGATATCGAAACAGGTACTAAGCCGATTGCATTTGGTGACTTTTCTTATTACTGGATTGTGGGAAGAAAGCCTGTGACGGTAAGAACATTGTTGGAAAAATTTGTACTGTATGATCAGATTGGATATCTTGCATTTGAGTTCCTTGACGGAAAACTTGTAAGAAATGAAGCAATCAAGGTTATCCAGATGGCAGATGCAGGGAAATAATCATAGAATTGTTTGATTTTATTTCTATCATCTTGAATGGGATATATGCCCCTTGTATGGTATTTAGCTGTATTGGGGGTTAATACCCCGTTTAAATTCGCAGTTTTTGTGCGTGAAGGGGCGGCACCGTTGCCCTGCATAAAAGGTGACAGAGAGTCAGACCGCCCCTGGGGGCAAATATCACAGAATCAGAGTAAAAATGACGAAAAAGGAAAAATAGTACAAAGGAGTCAGCTGTGTGACCACCTTGTCGGAAGGAGAGATACTATGAATGCAGAAAGCAATGAAATGCTTCCTGTTAGTGAGAAGTATATGCTCACCATCAAGGAGGCAGCAGCTTATTTTAATATTGGTATAAAGAAACTGAGAAGAATTGCAGAGGATAACCTTGGAACGGTGGCGGTGTACTGTGGAAACCGATTCCTCATTATCCGCCCGAAGTTCGAAGAATTTATTCTTAATTCTTCAGAAATATAGTTCCTTTTATCTGCCGAAAGTAGTTGCTATTACAGGGCATAAGAGCGAACATAGGATGACCCCGAAAACCCTTGAAAACAGCCACTTTTGGCAGAAAGGAAGTACTTTTATGGCAAGACCAAGTTTAGCAGAAAAGGATATTTTGAATCCTTCTGAGGCAATTGAATATTTTGTTCTGAGCCGGAGAAAATTTTATGATTTATTGAATAATACGGATGGAGAAGATTTTCTAGCATACTACGGAGAACGCAAGCTGATTCTTCGTGTAGCCTTTGAAAGGTATCTGCGTAACCATCCAGAACTAAGGAGGCGGGTATAATGGCAAAGGCAGGAAGAGGACAGACAAGGCGGGACTCCAAACGCAGAGTATTAAGACCGGGAGAAAGCATAAGAGCAGACGGAAAATATCAATATAAATATCACATTGATGGAAAACCACACTTTGTATACAGTTGGAAACTGGAGCCTACGGACAAACTTCCAAAGGGCAAAAAGCCATGTCTGTCGCTTAGGGAACTGGAAAAACAGGTAAACACAGATTTAGATTTGCTTGTAAATATCGTGGACGGACAGATGACAGTATGTGAACTGGTAGACCGATATTTAAAAACAAAGACAGGAGTAAGGCAAAGCACAAAACAGGGATATGTTACAGTACAGAGATTACTTGCAAAGGAAGCATTTGGCAAAAAGACGATACGAAGTGTGAAAACATCCGATGCAAAGCTGTTTCTTATAAAATTGCAATAGGAAGATGGGAAAAGCTACAGTTCCATTCATACCATCCGGGGAGTGCTGCGACCAGCCTTTCAGATGGCAGTGGATGATGACATTCTGGTAAAGAATCCATTCGGATTTCAGCTTGCCGGAGTGTTGGTAAATGATGCAGTTACAAGAGAGGCAATTTCCAAAGACCAGATGAGAAAATTCCTAAAGTTTGTGCATGACGATGTGGTGTACTGTAAATACTATGAAGTAGTGTACATATTATTTCATACAGGAATGCGAATATCGGAATTTTGTGGACTGACACTAAAGGACATTGATCTTGAACACCGAACAGTGAATATCGACCATCAGTTGCAGAGAATGTCAGATATGCGATATATCATAGAAACCACAAAGACAGATGCCGGAACAAGGGTACTGCCGATTACAGAGGATGTGGCGCAGATGTTTCAGGCGATCATCGAGGACAGGAATGCTCCCAAAGTGGAAAAATCCATTGATGGCTACAGTGGATTCCTTTTTTATGATGATAATGGAATGCCCCTTGTGGCAATGCACTGGCAGCACCGATTCAACCACATGGTCGGCAGATACAATGATATTTATCGAGTGCAGATGCCAAATATTACACCTCATGTATGCCGACACACCTATTGCTCGAATATGGCGAAATCGGGAATGAATCCTAAGACACTACAGTACCTCATGGGACATTCGGATATATCAGTCACGATGAATGTGTACACGCATATCGGATTTGATGATGCCGAGGAAGAATTGAAACGAATGGAGGAGTTTAGAAAGGCACAGGTGGAGGTTGAACAGAAGAAGGAGAAACCGATGTCGCAGAAGGTGTTTAAGGTAATTTGATATAGAAAATGGATAACGCTTCGGCTTGGCTGGGGCGTTTTTCTATGGAAAAATGATAAGGGTGACGATATAATATAAAGTAAAAATGAAATTTTATTGAGGTGAAGACATGTCCATGGAAGAGTTACAGCAGATAGTTTTGCAAGAAATTATCAATTGTGAGGGAACGGTAGAAAAAATAGCAATAATGAAAAAGAATACAAATCTTTTTAAGAATATACAGATTGCCCTATTTGATGAGGAATCTTCGAATTTTGAAGACCTTGAAGATAGAAGTTTTGGAAAATACCATTTATGTAGCATTGGCGATTATTGTAAGATGTGGATTCTGGATAACAATAATATTGATAGAGTTCAACTTAATGTGGCGAAGAGAATATATTTTGATATAAATGTCATATCAAGAATTGATGATTATTTAAATGGAAAGATAATTGATGATGAGTTAGATTTAGTTGATTTCCTGAATTATATTAAGAATGAAAATTATGACTTGGAAATAGGAAATAGTGTTATTGAACGACTTAGTAAGTCTTATAATGAGAGATTGTTCCGAAGATCTATGGAGTCGTTTTATAAATATTTACATGCGGATAGTTTTGGTAAGAAATTAGCTTTAGAAACTGTAAATCAAGGAGAATTTGAACGGTTTTATAATCACTACAAACAAATTGGACAGATGTGTAATAATGATATTTTGAATAGACAGTATGACTTTATATTTTGTATGATGATGAAAGCAATAATAATTAAAGCAGATAAGAAATGTTGTAATAAGGTCGATGAGTTAGTGAAATTTTGTTTGAATGAGTTAAAGTGTATAATGATAAATGAACTATATTTATTATGTTTATATTTAAAAAATAGTCAGGATGTTATAAAGTATACTTTTGCTAAGTTTCATTCTAGTATAAAAAATGGCTTAGAAAATGCTGTCAGAAATAGCACATGGGACATATATCATGCAAGATTGATAGAACAAGAGATGTCATTATATGATGAAAAGACGCAGATGGTTATTCTTCCATATTTTGCAACGAATGATAGCGGAGTAAAAGATTATTGGAGCATCAATCCTAGAAAAATGGTGGTTATTAAAGATAATAGGTCTATAAATGTATATAGCCATAATATTGGAGATATTGAAACAATGATTAATGATAAGAATTTGTATTACCAAATAGTTGATCTAAGTAATCAAATAAAACGCCGCATAGAGATTAATAATATTAATATTGTTGAAGTAAAGACAGCTTTATTAGCTGAATTGAAAAATGTAACGATTTAGTTTTTATGTAGAATTGCCATGAAGATTTGTGTCAATCTAGTGCATAAAGAAAACATTATATTATAATAGTATTAAGTAGCGACTTGATTACTTTCTAATATAGATGAGATTAATAATATCGATAAACGGAAATTTCTTAGTAGTAAGTATACCTCATTTTACTACCAATTTTACTACTAACAGGGAGTAACAACTTGCTCAATTCTGCTCTGATTTGCCACAATCTGTAATTTCAGAGCATATCACCATAACCCCAGCAACCCTTGCAAAACAGGGCATTCCGGGGCAAATCAAGGAGAAATAAAACAATGATAAAAATACTCTTCATCTGCCACGGCAACATATGCCGCTCGACAATGGCACAATACGTCCTACAGGACATGGTAAATAAAAAAGGTGTAGCCGATAAGTTTTACATAGACTCAGCGGCTACAAGTTATGAAGAAATTGGTAACGGAGTTCATCCGGGTACAAAAAATAAATTAAGAGGCGTAGGCATTCCATGTGGAAATCACAAGGCAAGACGAATGACGAAGCAGGATTATGACGAATTTGATTACATAATTGGAATGGATACGGCAAATATAAGAAATATAAACAGAATTATTGGCAATGATTTAGAAGGCAAAGTATATAAATTATTATCATTTGCAGGAGAATCCGGAGACATAGCAGACCCATGGTACACAGGAAATTTTGATGCAACATATGATGATGTGATAAAAGGGTGTAAAGGTTTCTTAAAAGAACTTGGAATAGACTAATAAAATTTATTGGTTTATTATTTACGATTCAAATGTTATAATGCCATAGTAAGAAAATCAGAAAGGAGAATAATCCATTAGCCTTAAAAGAAGATAATTGGATTATACGTAATATATGAGTTACGCAGATAAAGTATTTGTAGATATGTGTTCAGACATATTGAAAAATGGAATAGATACAAAAGGTGAAAAAGTAAGACCAAAATGGGACGACGGAAGTTTTGCATATACAATCAAGAAATTTGGAGTAGTAAATCGTTATGATTTAAAAAAAGAATTCCCTGCACTTACTCTAAGAAAGACAAATTTAAAAAACTGTGTTGATGAAATTTTATGGATTTGGCAGAAGAAATCAAATAATATAAATGATTTGAATAGTCATATCTGGGATAGTTGGGCTGATGAAAATGGCTCAATAGGAAAGGCATATGGTTACCAGCTGGGAGTGAAACATCAGTATAAAGAAGGAATGATGGATCAGGTAGACAGAGTTTTGTACGATTTGAAAAATAACCCATATAGCAGAAGAATAATGACAAATATTTATACACATCAGGATTTGCATGAAATGAATTTGTATCCATGTGCTTATAGTATGACATTTAATGTTACAAAAAATAAAGAAACAGGTAAATTGGTATTAAATGGCATTTTAAACCAGCGTTCTCAGGATATTTTGACAGCTAATAACTGGAATGTATGTCAATATGCGGTTCTTCTTCATATGTTTGCTCAGGTCTCAGATATGGAAGTTGGAGAATTAGTACATGTGATTGCGGATGCACATATTTATGATAAACATGTTTCACTTGTTGAAGAACTTATTGCAAGAGAACAGCATCCGGCACCAAAGTTCTGGATTAATCCTGAAGTTAAGAATTTTTATGATTTTACAGTTGATGATTTCAGATTAGATGATTATGTAACAGGTCCACAGATAAAAAATATTCCTGTTGCAGTATAGAAATAAAGAAGTAAAGGAGTATTCATATGAATTTAATAGTTGCAGTTGATAATAATTGGGCAATCGGATATAAAAATGATTTACTTATAAGCATACCTGATGATATGAAGTTTTTTAGAGAAACGACTACAGGTAATGTAATTATTATGGGAAGAAAGACATTAAATAGTTTTCCAAATGGAAGACCATTGAAGAATAGGGTAAATATTGTAATTACAAAGGATACTAATTTTAAGGCTGATGGTGCAATTGTTGTAAATAGTATTGAAGAAGCAGTAAAAGAGGCTGAAAAATATAATGATAAAGAAGCTTATGTAATAGGCGGCGGAAGTATTTATGAGCAAATGTTGCCGTATTGTGATACAGCGTATGTAACTTATATTGATAATTCATACAGTGCTGACACATTTATTCCGAATCTTGATAAGTTGACAGATGAATGGTATATAGCAGATGAAAGTGATGAATGCACTTATTTTGATATTGAGTATTATTTTAGAACTTATAAGAGAAAAAAATAAATTAGTACTACAGATTTGAACAGGATTATGTGGGCTTAGAATTTTTGACCCCGTCATCAAAATAATAAACTATAAGATATTAAAAATTCCCTTTAATATGGCTAAATTAAAAGCTAATTAAAGGGGATTTATTTATATTCTTTTTTTGCAAATGTCATTCAGACAACATTTATCGCAGTGAGGAGTAGTTCTTGCGGTACAAACTTCGCGACCGTGGTCTACAAGACGGTGGCAGAAATCACTCCCTTCTTCGGGAGGAATAATTTTCCATAAGGCCATTTCGACTTTTTTAGGGTCTTTTATATTATCTACAAGACCAATTCTGTTGCATAGACGGATGCAATGTGTATCTGTAACAATAGCAGGTTTTCCAAAAACATCTCCCATAATAAGATTTGCACTTTTTCGTCCGACGCCCGGTAATTTTAATAATTCATCAAAATCATCAGGAACTTTACAATCATATTTATCTCTAAGCATTTTCATGCATAAACTAATATCTCTGGCTTTGCTGTTTCCCAGACCACATGGTTTAACTATTTCTGTTATTTCGGCTACATCAGCATTAGCTAATGACTCAATGTCAGGAAATTTTTCATAAAGCTTCGGAACAATTTTGTTAACTCGTTCGTCGGTGCATTGGGCAGCAAGGCGAACGCTGATTAACAGCTTCCAAGCTTCATTGTAATCAAGAGTACAATCTGATTCAGGATAACATTTTTTTAATCTATCTATAACTTCTAAAGCTAAATCTTTTTTTCTCATTTGCAAAAAATCCTTTCAGTTTTGTATAAATAAATACTATTATGAGGGTTAAAATTTTAAGCCTCACAATACAATATAGTTTATCCCAGAGCTGTTATTATTTCAATTGTTATATTTCGAAAGTTGTTATAAATATGAAAACTATTACAAATTTGAAAGTTATTACAAGTATGGAATCGTTAACAGAATAAATTTAAAATTTATGGTAAATTAGTAAATTTAGCAGCATATAATAGAATAATTATAAATAAGGAAAAAATATGCTTATTAAAATGGAAGTAGAGTCTTCTTATACAGGAAAACTTCAGGTAAATGTTGTTACAAGAGAAAATGTACCGGTTAGGGATGCAACTGTAACTATAGCAGCTTCTGACAGCCCTAATAATATAATAGAAAGGCTTACTACAAATTCATCGGGACAGACGGAGACAATAGAATTACCTGCGCCACCTATTGAACTTAGTTTGAATGAGGCAAATACAACCAGACCATATACAACTTACAATATTCGTATAGAAGCGTTAGGATATGAAACAGAATTCATTGAAAATGCAGAAATTTTGCCGGATGTGTTGGCTATTCAAAATGTAAGATTAACAAGCAAAAATGCATCGCTGACTGAAGATATAATGATTCCCGACCATACTTTATATGGCGAGTATCCGCCAAAGGTTCCGGAAGAAGAAATTAAGCCTGTTAATGAACCGGGTGAAATTGTTCTGAGTAGAGTAGTTGTGCCTGAAATAATTGTTGTACATGATGGGATTCCATCTGATAGCAGCGCTCAAAACTACTATGTAAATTATCGTGATTATATTAAAAATGTTGCTTCAAGCGAAATATACGCAACCTGGCCTACTGCAACAATTGAGGCAAATGTCCTTGCAATTATGTCGTTTACTTTAAACAGGGTTTACACAGAATGGTATCGAAACAAACACTGATTCGTGGTTATAAAAATATAATATTAGAAGATTTAATAATTAAAGATAAAGATATAAAATAAAAAATCGTAAAAAATAGGGTAAACAGAAATTAATCTGCTTACCCTAAAATTTTGCCTATATTACTTCAAATATTTAGCCTTACAATAGCCTATAGTTCCTTTATATTCAACTTTAACCCAATTACCTTTAACGTACATTACGTTAACTTTTGTTCCATTTTTTAACCCCTTCTTCAAAACAGTAATTTTGTTTTTTCCAAAGATTCTGATTCCGTTTTCATTTGCACCTGAAACTTTTTTAGTCCAAGTCTTTTTAAAATTATCAAAATTTCCGTATGTTGTTTTTAGCTGTCTTGGAGTGTCACCCCATTTACTTAAATAGAAATGTGGCATATCAACTGGACTTACCCAATCTCCGCCCCACGCCAAACCTACTTTCTTAGATTTAGCGATCTTAGCAACTTCTTTAATTTTAGCTGCGTTATAAATATCTTTTTCGTTAATAGCAATATCAAAAGCAATACCCCACTGATGTTGTGATGAATAATCACTGCCTTTAGCATTAGTGACTATGTTTCCCGGTTTAGTTCTACCTTGAGCATAAAGATTATCCTGTTCAGCCTTACTTCTGAATCCTTGAGTAATAATAAGATAAATACTTTTTTTTTCGCACTGATTTAATAATAAAGTTAATTTATAATTGAGCCACGGATGTAATTTACTTCTATCTATTCTAATATCATGTCCCATAATATCATACCTCCTAAAATAAAAAAGAGAGCAGTATAAACCACTCTCTGATTAATAAGTTTCCATATTTAATTTTCCGAATCTAACATATCTTCAACAATAGAATCTACAATATCATCACTTTCATCCACAATAGGAATATCTGTTTCTTCATATTCTCTATTTGAGTTTAATGGATCAATTGCTTCTGTATAACATATATCGTTGCGTTTTATGTACATATCAGCGTCAGAATAAGTGTAATCATACTCAACCTTGTTAATCGTCTTTGTTGTTCTTATAATCATTGATTTACCTCTTATGATTCAGTTTTTTCTCTTGTTAATAATGCAATTTTCGGATTTTGTTCAGTGGTATAGAAACATACACATAAAAAGCCATCATAATTTACATTAAAAATATAAGAATCAGTCTGATCTACCATGTTACTTTGTAATACTTTCTTATTTTCAGTTGAATCAATAATACATGAATTTCTGTGAGATTTACCAATATAATAAGATTCTCCTGCTTTAACAGGAATATTTAGATACGTCTTATAAGTGGAATTAGAAGAAGTTGAAATTTTATCACTAATTGTTAGTGCAGTATTATTAAGCATATTAGAATTATCAATAAGATTATCAGTTATCAATAAGCCACCGCATACTGAATTTTCGAGTTCAGTGAACTTGTTGTCAATATACTTCTTCGTATCAGCTACATAAGTCACCTGCATATCTGCGTTCTGGTCATTCCAGATTGTCGTATTCGGCTTATTTGTATGCAATGCAAGGATTTTTTGAACCTCTTCGGCTGTTAAGTCAGTTACGGTTGGCTCAGGTAGAATTGTTAAAATCTTTATTGTATTATTTTTCAAAAATTTTTTAAGTGCATCTGTGCTATATTCTGCCAAATATTTCTTCAAAATCTTAATTTTAATTTTCCCATTTGCAGAAATTGCTATTCCGTTAGCGTTATAAACACCTGAATTTAATATATCTGTCGTTTTCCCTTGCAGCTTTTCTGCGATAATGTTTATTTTTGATGAATAAAATGCGCAGTTGCTGTCATATACTTCGAATCCATATGTATTTGTTGTTTCGTACCATTTTGTAAAATTTGATTTGTCATTCAAACTGCTTTTAAGTATCCTCTGCACAAACTGCCCTGTTCCGTCAGACTTGACTACTAATTCATCTTTAACATCATCTATGGCATTTAGCTCGTAGTTAAGAGTTGCTGTTTGGATTTCCTTGTAAGGTTCGTAGTCACTAGAAGTATCTCCACGCTCGATTTGAATGTTATTTATTTGCAAGCCATCTGTATTATCTGTAGAGCCATAGCAATTAAAAAATATATCTCCATCATCAATTGCTATAAAAGAACAAGAATTTCTACCTATTTTCAAAGGATTAATATTTCTTAAAGTTGTCCCAGTTTGTCTTTTACTGTTAATATTCATCGCAACTCTTTTGTTGCAGTCGAAACTCAAAGTATATTTTTGACCTCTAACAATTTTTGCATTAACCAGATTATTAGAACCGCTCACATTTTGAGTTATAGCTAAATTCTTTCCAGTAACAATAACACTCGGATTTTCAACACTCGCAATCTCCTGCGGATAATCAGGATTAGGACTTGGCTGTGTGCCTGTATATTCTTCCCAATCTACTACTGTTGAGCTTTCGGCGATAATCGGATATATGACTTCGTTGTATGTTTTATTTAAAGTAAATCCTGTGTTTCGGATTCCCGTAATTTTAATTCCCTCTGGATATTTTTCTTCTGTTACATTAATAACCTGTCCGCTATCTGATGATAGTATAATTGTTTTTCCTTGAAAAATTGCACAATCTTTTATGTAGTAGCTTTTTCCTACTTCTAATGTGATTATTGGCGTTCTATTTTCCAAGTCTGAATAATAGTCACCTTTCAGCCATATATTGCCTGCTTGTCCTGTTGCTGTTCCTGTTTTTTTAAAACTGCCGTCTCCGTTAGGCGTGTATGTTACTCCATCGCCTGTTCCGCCTTTTGCATCTTTCAAATTCAAAAGTTGTATTCCCTTAGTAGTCTTTTGCGACGTCTTCCCATACAAATGCAATTCCTGTATATTCATATCAGACGAATCTTTTAACTGTATGTCTGTTCCCTGTGCGGTAGGTTTGATTAATGTCACATTTTCAACATCATTAAGATATTCTTCGAGAGTAGAACCACCCTTATTAACACATTTCGCTAAAGTCTTAGGATATACAACGTTACCTTCGCTATCTGTTATATAACTTGCACTCATTTATACACCTCCTAACTTTGTTTTTAATTCTGCTAATTTATTTTGAAAATAGTTACTTGTTGAAATCTCATAAGTCGCCGTAATGTCAACATTAGAATCTGTATAGATGGTAGTTGTGAGAGAATTACAATGCAATTTAAGAAGAGATTGTCCAAATTCTGTGTCTGTAATGTCTGTTGTGATTGGAGCTTCCAAACAACCAATTAAAGTAATAGGTTTATCTGATAAATATGCGTTAAGAGTATCGGCTGTATATTCACTAATTAATGGTGGTGAAAAATATATAGCTCTACTCGAAGTAGAAATTACCCATTCTGTTTGTGAAGGTAAAGCCCACGATTTATATTTAGCAGAAGTGCAAAAGTTGCCATAACTAGCAGCTTTATACTGATTTTTTATTTTATATTTCCCGATATATCTACCTGCATAATCGCTTGTTTCTGATAACTCGTTAAGCGTTACAGTTTCTTCAGCAATTCTCTGTATATATTCGACTTTACTATCACTAATTGTTATTTCATCTTTTATATCACCAATACCTCTTAATACATACGGAATTTTAAGAGTCTGTGGTTCTTTATAAGATTCAAAATCTGTAATTGTATCACCTTGCATAAACATTATTTTAGTCGAATATGTTTGTCCGACCACAGCATCGCCTTTACCAAATCTAATATGTACATAATAACAATTAGAAGGAGTAGTAAAAGTGAATTGTGAAGCATTAAATTGCGTGTACGGAGTTATAGCAATCTTATCTGAACCAAAGAAACTAACAAAATTTTTGTTAAGCTCTTGGTTACTTAAATAAAATGAATAAGTGGTGTTGGGTGAAACAGGAGTTAATATTATATCAGGCTTTGTCGTTGTACTACCGACCCTAAAAACATCGCCATAATATATATCATTTCTTGTCACCGTAAATTGTATTTCACTATTGTTTAATAGAAGAGAGTTTGTCACTCCGACTTTGGGATAAGTCATTACATTATTTAAATTAAATAAATTCTTCCCACTTACACATAAAGTCGGATTATCACAACTAATAATATTCTCCTGATATTCAGGATTAGGAGTCACCGTTTTGTTTGTAAATGATTCATATTTAAAATTATTAATAGTTACAGAAGTATCTTCTATTATTGAAACTCTAAATTTTATTGTTCCACCAGGACAATTAGGAAGGGCAATAACATATCCTCTACACATTGTTGTGCTTTCATCAAAATTATCTTTAGAAGTTATTTTTTTTAGACTTGTTCTTGTAAATGTTGCGTATTCTTTAAACTGCGAATCTACATTAGGAGAAATTATATTAATACTACAACTAGTTGGAATAGAAGCTATTTCTATTATTGATAAATAATCTGTATTTTCTAATAGATTATTAGATTTATTTGTATAAAAATTATAATATATATTGTTTTCAGTGGTATTTGCTGGAATATTAGCTATTATGTAATCATTATCATCTATTGAAAAAATAGAATTCCAAGAACTTAAACGCTTATCATTAACATTAAATAATTGTATTCCCTTTTTGTTATTCTGAGAACTATTTCCTTTAACGCTGATACTCAATTTCCCATGATTACAACTGTCATTAATAACAATTGACTTTCCTTCATCGGAAGTGTTACTACTAATATTACCCCTTAATCCATTAAGAGCAGAATCAACAGATTTACCATTATTGTCGTATATAAGGGTAGAAAACGTACTAGGATAGATATTTTCACCATTTTTATCTTTTAGTGTAACAATCTTAGCCATTAGACTTCAACTCCTCTCTAAGAGCGTTAATTTGAGCCGTTACATAGGCTTCTGTCGCATATGAAATCGGTATTTCCTCGCCATTAGATTCTTCTTCAATTGTAAGATATGCAAGACTATTGAGTGTATTCATAGTAGAATCACATTTCTTAATCACATCTGTATAATCACGCGATAAAATATAATCTAATACATAATTAACACCAGAAGTTTGATGATAATATACCATAAGACTTATTTCTTTAATATCAGCTATCTCATAGTACACATCCGAACAAATATCGTTTACAGAACCTGAAGTATTATCTTTTTTTGTATACGACATTGTAATACCAGATTTTTCTTCCTCTGTTAATTTTATTATTGAATCATTAAAATTAAAATTACCAAATTTAATATAATTGTAATCTGTAACATCTATCTTATCGCTAAACCCTGAAGATGTAGTTCCACTTATAGATGTCACTTTTAAACCTAAATTTTCATAAACGTTTTCTGCTTGAACAACAATTGCATTAGATTGTGCTTGTGCAGTATTATTAATTGCCTCAATCTGACTTTGTGCTGTATTGTTAATATCAGTTAATTTAGCCGAAGTAACTAGATTAATCGAGCTAACCTTATCGTTGTATACATCATTTGCGTTGTTATTAAATTTTCTTAAATTTTCAGTGTAGGCATCATTTAGATTGTTAATATTTTGACGACCTGCATCATTAACGCTGCTTATATTTTGTTTGCCAACATCGTTAACACTCCGAATATTAGCTTTTCCAACAGAATTAATAGCATCAATCTGACTTGTAGCAGTATTGTTGATGTCAGTTAATTTACCGCTAAAATTATCATTAAATTCTTTAATCTTAGCCTTAGTATCATTATTATTGTCATTAGCCTCTTTAGCAATAGAGTTAACTTGATTCAACCAAACTTGTAATTCTGTAGGCATCATAGAAGGAGTAGTAGTTGAACCCCATACATCTAATGTATCAAGAATTAAAGAAGAAGTAGCAAGAGTGGTTAAGTTATATTTAAATACATTTTCGCCTAATTCATCTTCGCCAATTTTATAGAAAGTAATGGCAAATTCAATCTTGCCAGGTATCTGTGTAGACTCACTCTGAATCTGCCAACCAAATATAATCTTACCATCAACAGAATCAACATCTAATTCAGTGACAGGATATAGTCCACGATTAGTAGTTGAACCATCTGTATTAATCCATTGAACAACACATGTCTTCGTAGACAAGTCAATATCGTCAAAGTATCTGTCACACACAAAGTAAATAGTTTCAGCCTTGGTTTCTTTCTTTGTTGCTAAGAACTTAAATTCATCAGGAATAATAATGGTTCTTGTATCTAAGTCAACATGAAATCGAGGTTCAGTTGTAGGAAGTGTTGTATGAACAACAGTTGTACCTTGCTGAATATCTAACAAGGCTTGTTTGTATTCTTCTGCGGCAGTAATCATTATTTATCACCTCCGTTTATTTTGTCGTATATTTCAATATTCATCTCTGTCATAGAAACTATCTTCTGGTACAACTCGCTTATGGAATTATTTAATTCTGTTGATATAAAGGTTAAATGAGAAGCCAAATAACTTTTAACATTCAGATTTACATCCAAGAAATTAGTTGTATAACAAGTGTGATTCTTTGTGTCTATTCTAATCAGACCGATAGAACAATCTCCACTTGATATTCTAATAGTAGAAGACAAGTCTAATTTACAAACCGAATAATTTGTTCGTTCATCTAATTTTATTAATGAGCAAACATCGTAAATATTATCCTTATCGAAAATTAAAACCTTAATTGAATCGTAGTGATAATCAACAGGTATATAAAATTCAATATCAGAAATATCATTATTGCTTGAGGATAATCTATTTGCCCTGATTTCATTCTTATCGTCTAAAACTATGTTAGCCATTAACTACTCCTTTCTAAAAATATAACGTCAAGGCACTAACCCTAACGTTACTGTTTATTACATTGTTTTATCATTCTACATATTCACTTATAGGTTTAATCTGATTCTTATACACAGTCCAATTTGTTGCTGATTTATAAGTATCCACTAAGTCATCATTGACATATATATATCCTGTTCCTGATGCAATCGGTGTTCCTGTAAATGCATTACTATTCGCCAATGTACAAACTTTATCATTTGTCAACAATAAAGCAGATAGATTTTTACAATTCATAAAAGCCTTGTCGCCATTAATGTTAACCAATTTAGGAAACTTTAACTTTATGACTTTTGTGTTATAAAATGCCCATCCATCTATAATGGTTGTTTCAGGGGCATCGACAGATACTAAAGAAACATCGTCTTGAAAAGCTGCTCCATAGATTCTTGTGCAAGTGGGGAAAGAAGCGGAAGAAAGAGAAGTACAATCTTCAAACATTCTATTACCAACAACTTTGATGGCAGGCAAAGTTACAGTTTCCAAAGCCGAACAATATCTAAAAGTAGAATCTCCTGAATAATCAGTAAGTTTTGGGAAATTAATCGACTTAAGTTTTTTACAGCGAGCGAAAGTGCTTGCTCCATTAATTTTAGTCAATTCAGGAAGACTTATGTCTTCTAGCGCAATACAACTATTAAATCCATTACTAGAACTAATTGTGTGCAGTTTAGGCATATTTACATTTTTTAATGATGAACAACCACCTGAGAAAGCATCTTGTCCCATTTCTGTAACATTAGGAAGATTTATTGTTTCTAATTTAGAACAATCAAAAAAACATCCTCTGGCTAAATATGTAGCAGATTCAAATGTTGCTTCAGTCAATGCACATGCTTGAAACATTCTCATAGCAATTCGTTGAAGCTTAGGAAGCGAAACCGAAGATAAAGCATAGCATTTACAAAAGTTACTTTCATCGTCTACAGTTATCACATTTGGCATATCTACCGAAGTAAGATGTCTACATTCAAATGCCATGTAATTTGGAATATTCGTTAAATTTTTTAGATGCAATTTGGTTATAGGTGTTCCTTGAAAAGCATTTGCTTTGATTGTAGTTATAGAATCACTTACAATTTCTGATGATAATTTAGCACAATTAGCAAAACTATATTTACCAATGGTTTTTAACAAAGGAAACGAAACAGAAGTCAGAAAAGTAGCATTTTGGAATGCATAGTCACCAATTGATTCGACCTTAGACATATTAATTGTTTGCAAGGAAGAATCTTTATAGAAACAATAATCCTTAATTTTTGTTGCGGTATCATCTTCTAAATTAATAATAGATCCTTCAACAACTTCTTTAAGTTTTGTGTCTTCTTCAGGCTCAGGAGGAGTGGGTTCACCACCCCCTGTTATAATACTATCAATACACACACTAAGATTATCTATATTCTTAATTTCTGGAATAGTAGTAGCACCCTTGTTTTCAGCAGACTCATAAGCCTTTTGTGTAGACTCTTTAATCCTTTTAATTTCATTAATTATTGACATATAATCACATCCTTAAATAGCAGTAAAAGTAAAATTGAATGGGAGTCTCCAAGTTTGACCTACCTCAAATTCACTATAATGTCCACCTGACATTGCAATGTAACCATCAGTTGTGATACCTAAAGTGCAATATTCTGGTGAAAGATTATGATTAATATCATACATTCGAAAAACTCCAAGATATTGATTTTGTGTTAACTCAATAGAACTTATATTACCTTTCTTGCTCTTCTGAAGCTTAATTAATTTATTCCAAACATAATCTATCTCACCAAATGTATTAAAATTGGTTTGAAAATCCCCAATATTAGAATTTGTAACATTAATAGTGACATCTCCATGAATTGAATAAGTATTACCACATACTATTCTTGAAGAAAAGTTGTTAATGTTTAGTCCTGACATTCCGGAAGCAGAATAATCAAAATAATTACTTGTGCTATAGATATCATCATAAATTTCTTTTAATTTAGTGAAATCATATTTAGTACCCTCATCATCAATGTAATAATTTAATGAATTTTCAACTAATCCATTAACTAAAATTTCAGAATTGATAATAATACCTGTTGATGACGTATCTGATATTTTACCTATTTTTGTTTTATACCAATATTGTCTTGAATTATGTATTGGTATTATTGAACCCATAAGCTTAACAGAAGGTTTAGATTCATTATAATAAAACGATAAATATATTTCGTTGTTGATTAAAATATGATTTATCTGAATATTATTAGAAGAATTATTATATACAACAATAGAATCTCCGTTTTTTAATAACGGAACATTATTAATACTTAAATAATTAAGACAGCTACCACTTAATTCACCATTATAAGTATCACTTGAAATATGAAACATTGGGGGAGAAGATAATGTTTTTATATTATCATCATTTATTTCAAAATAATAAGTTTTCATCTCCATTGAATATAATTCATTGTAATTTCCTTGTTCATTTTTAACTCTTATACAATAAATTTGAGTAAAATTATCAACAGTACAAGTAACAATCCATATGTCACCAACTGCTTGATTTGCTAATGTTTCATCGTAGTCAGACTTACTTTTATCCGTATAATTCGTGCCTATATCTCTAACTAAAATCTGTTCTTTAGTTGTAATAACATATTTTTCAATTTCTTTAATTGCGTCAGTTATTAAATTGAAGTAACTTGCTCTTGGAATAACCTTTTTTAACACTGATTCATTAGTAGCATAGTAATCATCAGCCTTTTTAAAATCTGCCTGAGTCATGCTATTTTTGGCAATACCAAGTAGTCTGTTATATTCATTAATAATCGCAATATTAGTTTCGTTAATATCTGTCAAAACGTCAAATGCGTCTAAATTCTGTGGATAAGCCATTTATTTATCTACCTCCTATAAAACTCGTTTGTATTATGATTGTGAATAATTGCTGGATCTGTATGATATAACTTGTGCATTTTTATATTCGTCTTAAAATCATTAAAGTTAAAAGATACTTCATCAGTAATATAAGTGCCAACTTCGTGTGTTTTTACTGATTTATATTTAATTTTTTGATTTACGGATAAGAATGGAATCAAGATAGTTTCGATAGTGGTAGAATCGGTCAATCTTCCTGCTTTCCATTCCTCTAATTCGGCACGTTGTCTAGCAAGTTCATTTGTATATATATTTGCATAATCTCCATCACTTAATACTTGTCTGATTTCGCCTAGTTTCTCAACTGTATAAGGGCAATTTTCGGTTAAGTATTCAGTAACAGGTTCACCGTTTGCTGTATAAGTTGTGACTTCACCTTCATTAACTATATAACTGATTTGGTCGCAGTTATTATCTTTCTTATGACGAGCTTTTATTTCGTCACTAGGCTCTTTGTCTACAAGCATACATATAGCATGAACTTGATATTGTCCAACATAAACTGCATAATATGTGCTTTTACTGTTTTCAGCAACAAGATATGGTTTAAATCCATATGTTATGTTACTTAATATTGAATCAATATGGATTTGTTTCTTAGAAGCATAATCATCTATTAACAATATTTCAGGTAAATTATCAGCAGCTCCCGGTTCATAATTAATTCGAACATAAATTGGATAATTTTGAGCTAATTGCCTATCTACATCTGATATGTTCTCGATAAGAAAACCTATATTTTCATTGGTAATGTATGTATAAGGATTATTCTTTTTACCATTAGAATCATATCCATACAGAGATATATGAACATCTATAACAACTTTTCTGTTGGTGTGGTCAAATGTAATGGAAGAATTCTTGTCGTATCTATCAAAATCAATAACCTTTCCAAAAACCTCAGTAACATTAAAAACTGATTTGAAATCATAATCACAATCTTCACTTATAATTAATCCATTTAGCGTCTCTTCGTCCAATACCACATTAGAATCTTCACAAGTTGGTATTCTTTGTGTTATAAATACTCCATCTTCATCAAAAAATGATTCGTAACCAGGATATAATTCAACACATTTTTTGATAACGTCATACACCTTTGAATTAGTTGTAAAGGTCAAATCATATGGAACATATGAACCTTTAGTTGTGAGCGTATCGTTTTCTTCACCAACATTAGTAATCATATATCTTCCGAATGGCGTAAACTGTTTAAGAGTATCTACAATTACATTCTTAATAGTATTGATTTCTCCTAATAAACTAAAAGTATAATCCAAAGAAGAATTGCCATAAAAATTGCAACAATATTCTTTTAGATATATTAAATCCTTAACCTTTATAATTTCGCCTTGCTCATAATGTGGATAATTATATTTTCTTAAAGGGTAACAACCATATACACTTTGTTCAACCTCTTCCTTTGTCGGATTAATACAAACATACACATCATAATCCCTACATGAGCGATTTGTTAAAAATGTTAGAGGAATTGTAAAGCCAACTTGCCTATCGTAATATACTGGATTGCCATTAACCCTATTAACTGTATAGTTTGGAATTATAAACATTAAAATAACTTTTTTTTCAGCATGGTTAATATATGTATGTCTATTAGCAATAGCAGGAGCGTGTTCAACTGTCATTGTATTCATAGCACCAATAACGCCATTTCTGTCACCATTCAATAAACAGATTAAATCAGACAAATTAAGGGATAAGCTATTTGTATCAGCAGAATAGGAATATCCACCATCTGTAATAACAAATATGCCCAATGGATAGTAGACTATTTCTCCATTTGTTAAATCTTTAATTCCAATGTAAGGTCTAATTAAAGTATCTAACCATATCTTCTTATCATAACCAATACCGTAACTATCATCTGTGATAACCATTGTTAAATTCATTGTTCTGCGAATGTCCGAAGAATTAGTAATAGTACAACTACCATCTGTAATACTTCCAAGAATAACACCATTAGGAGTAAACCAAGAATTAAAATTACTAAAATCGTAAGCATTGGAATTGTACATATTAATTAATTCAAGTTTAATATACGTCTGTTTTATCGGTTGCTTTAATAATCGTAAATCTCGTTGTGTAACCGTATAAGCCATAATTACACCTCACTATCTAATCCGTTAACTAGATTCATATTAACTAATGTATTAAAATCTCCTGAGTCTGCAATTTCAGTGATGTCAAAAGAAGTAATATTTTTATCGTGATGTTCCGAATCATCATCACTAACTTCGCCGACTACACAAATCCACATTCTACCATCCCAATGACGAAGAATTTTGGCTTCACCATTTTTAAGCCATTCTCTGAACTGCTTTCTGTATTTCCAAGCACTATCCCAATCCCATTCACAATTGTCTTTGTGGTATACGAATAAGCCTTTAACATTAGCTGTGATGTAATTATTTATTGAGTTAGTGAAAGAAAATGGATATTTAGAATCTAATGTTTCAATAGTAGTAGTTGTGCCATTCTGTTTTTCATCACTAACCGAAGGTTCAAGAATAGTATAATATGTAATGTTTTTATCTCCTATAGTAATTCCGTTAAGGTCAGACTTTACATTTTTAATAATTGTCGGATTTGATTCTTGTCCATTCATTATAGTCGTAACAAGATAATCATAAGTAGTATTTAATCTGTTTGTATTGTCTATAAACGTGCAATCTATGTAATTTCCATGAATGTAGATGTCATGTGGATTGATATAACCAACAGTTGTCCATAGATTATCACTTTTCTCTTTTCGCTTAATCACGTAAGTAGAAGAATCATTTAACTCAAAGCAACCACTTGTTAAATTTCCGTCAAAATCTGAAACAATAATTGAATTGTCATCCCATTCCACATTGATTTGTTTATCTTGAATTTCATCTAAGGTAAGCATATCACTCGTAAGATATAATCCACTGTATACCCCATTCTTAAGAAGGAGTTTGTCGTATTCACTATGAGTATGAGTATTGTCCATTATTAAAACATCATTATTGTTATATGCGATAGCCATATTAAAAACTCCTTTCTAAAATTTTTCTTTTAAGTTATCATTATAAAATCTGATTGTTCCGTTACTGTATACACCGATATTTAAATTTGTATATATTTTTACGCCTGTTTTAATAGGATTTCCATACCAAGAACCATACATATATCCATCATCTTTAACTGTTTCTTGTCTAATCCACAAATTATTCCAACCGCTTAACCAAGAGATATATGAATTAACATAGTAAGTTTTGTCTTCAGAAATAAATTTTAAAAATCCACTAGTTGTATCATATTCAAAATAAGCTTCCGAATCATCAGGAATTGCAATATACTGATTTCGCTCAAAATTTAAATATAAATATTTGTTAAAAGACAATTTGAATGCATCTTTCATCTCTTGTATTGCTATATCTGGTGTTTTATTTCCACCTATATTTCCTGTATATAGAGCAGGAATATTCTGTTCGGTGAGTTCGCCTAAAGTACAAGAATATACTTCATTTTCTTTTGGTTCATATTTTTTGTATAACTGCTCAGGATAATTTACGTCAAATAATATACCGTTGTCATTTTTCTGGATATAAACGCCATAAGAGGTTAACTTATTATAGACAAATTTACCATCGACTAAATTAAATTTAATATCTTTGTCGAGCGTAATTACATTACCTGTCAATGTATCTACTAATTCAAATATTAATCGTCTGCTGACAATATATTTGTATGCTGTCTGCAACACATTATCATCGTCATAATAATTAAAGCTTGAATACAAAATACCTGTAGCTTCAGACTGTATTTTAAAATTTTGATATTCATCTATATATTTTGTGCGTACAAATAATTTACTCTGATCGTCTAATAAGAATGTGATAAGAGGAATATTATTTTCAATATCAATCTGTTTTAATTGTACTTTAGTAAAGAATGTAAAATTACGAGGAACAGTTATACGTCTATAAGTTGCAACTCCACCGTTTGACAAATCTAATTGACTACCATTATATTGCCCATCTTCTAAATTACTCTGAACCGCCGCTGACACGATATTAAATGATATATTGCCATTCTTTAATGGAACAGTTGTAACTGCATTATGGACATAATTTTTAAGTAATACGTTTATTTTATAACTCTTCTCAACGCTCATATTAAATTCTGTTATAGCTTTCACACTGACCGTATATTCAGAATCGCTAACTAATGAATCAAATGTATATTTAATGTCGCTAAAATCCTCTGTAGACGCATCTGCGGTCTTATACATAGTAGGAGAAGAAGCAATTACATTTTGGCTTGAATCTGCGATTTCAAAGTGATACGACTTAATAGGAAGAGAAGAAGAACTTCGAGTTTCGTTCAAAATTAATTCAACAGAAGTGTTATGAATAATCTGAGTTGAGTTTTCCGAAAATCCCTGAATTGAAATATCGGGAACCGAATAACAGTAGAGAAGAAAAGAAGTAGGAGAACTAATTGCATTGCCATCAAAATCAATTAAAGTCAATGTGGCATGATATGTATTACCATTCTTCAAATCTAATCTTTGAACTGTTTCGGATGTAATAGGATGATAATTAGAAGTGTTTCCCTGTAATTTATTAGTGCGATTTGTTTCTTCTATATATAAGATACTTCCATATTTTTTAATTCCATTCCACTGAAATGCGATTCTATAAGGTTCGTCATAGGTGACAGAATTTACGTCAAAGGCATTATTATTAATTATATTTGGACTTGCCATTTATTTACTCCTTTCTAAATCGTTTTTAATTCATTTTCAATGTCTAATAATATTTCTAATAAGTAATCCGAACCATCTATATATATCTTATTGTAATCTCCACAAGGAACTATTAATTTAACTGTTTGTCCAATTTCTAAATCCAATGGTGAAGTTACAATATAAGTATTATTTGCTTGTGTAATGTTGTATTTGTAAAGCGTATTGCTTGCTTTGCCCTTAGTCATAATCTGACCATATACAGTAGAATTGTATGGCAGATTTTTTATTTTTTTATCTATTAATAATTCAATTGCGTTAAGTATGAAATCATTAGTTTTACTCATATGTTTTTTCCCTTTCACTAAAAATTTCACTAAAATAGTGGCTACAACCGTAGTCATAGCCACTTAATAATTATTTTTTGTAGGCACGTTGTTGTGCGTCTAATGTCAAATGCGAGAGTTCTTTCATAAATGACTGAACATCATTTACACCAGACATCTCAACTTTGTCAATGTGAATACTGTTATCTGTAGAAGTATTAACTGGTGTGATAATATTCTTATAATCAGGAATATTCTTATTAAGATTATCCATAATCATCTTAGCCGGGTCTACACCAAATTCCATAAGGTTTTTAGTAATATCAGCAGGAATAATACCATCGCCTCTGTTAAGAACTCTAAGTTCAGTACCATTTTCACCAGTAAGAGACAAACCACCTTTGGCTGAAGTTGTACCTGAGGCATAAGCACCTTTGACTTCACCAGTGATTCCGATTATTAATCTCTTTGCAGCTTCAACAAGGTGTGAAGGATTAGTTTCGTAGTCTCCAATAGGTTTTGCTCCTTCACGATAGTTCAATGTATTTTTTAAATCACCTAATTTATCTATGATGTCATCGAGTTTATCTAACTGTTGTTGAGCATAGTAATTGTCAAGGTCATTCTGTTTTTCTCTAACAGCAGAAGAATCAAATTCGTATACATATTTACCATTTCTATATATAAGATTTGTACGATTTTCTAACTCTTTCTGCAAAGCAATTTCTTTTTCAGTAAGTTCAAGAGCTTTCTGTTTTGCGTCATTCGCTTTCTCTATCTCGTCACGAAGCTCTTGATATTTAGAAATTTCAATGTCGACTAACTTATCTGTATATTCTTCCTGCTCTTGCATTAAAGAATATTTTTCAGATTCTAATTTAGATACGCTTGTAAGAATGTCGCTCAATTCTTTATTCTGTTTCAAAGCATCAACAGTCATATGTGTTTGTTCAGAAGCCTTAGAATAAAAATCATCTAAACTTATTTCATTTGACAAGAGTTTTTCAAAAAGTGGTCGAAGGTTATTTGCAATTGGGTCAGCTTCTTTATTAACTATCTTTGTTCCATAAACCCCATCATATTTTGCATTAATAACCGACCTTATTGCATTGGTAAAACGTTCACCTTCATTGTAAGCAATGTCTTGGTTTTTATTGGCAATTGACTGATTACGAACACTGATTTCGCTCAAGATTTGACTAGAAGTCATTTTTTTTCCTTGTGATTCCAACAATGAGTTGAAATTACCAAGATTAGTAATAATAGAAGATATAACATTGCCAAGTCGCTCAAACTTATCTAAAGGCATTTGAGCGATAGTTTGATTCCATTCAAGCTGAGATTTTTTAGCGTCCTGAATCTTGTTATCACAATCTGCGATTTTCTGTTCGGTTTCAATATATTCAGTTGAACCCCTTTTAAGAGTAGACAAATATTCTGCATATGTAGCCTTTTCGTCTATCCAACGTTTAACTTGTTTCTTAGAATATTTGATTAATTCCTTATAAGAATTCTCAGATATTGCCAAACCAAGAGCATCATTATTATCTATTCTATTCTGAACTGAATCAGACAGTCTTTGAATTCTGTCTGACTTTGCTTCTATATAGGCAATATCGTCATCAAGTTTTTGTTTACGTAAAGCCAATGCATTTTGTTTTGCTCCAGTCTGCTTATCTTGATAATCCAAATAATTATCATAGTAGTCTTGAGCCTTTGATATTTTATCTGCCAATTTTTCATTTGTGATAGTCTGAATATCGAGTTTTCCATTTTTTATCTTTCGTTTCCATTCAGCGTCTTTTTTAGCATTTTTGCTAATCTTGACTTTATTGAACTTTTTCAAATAAAAACCAGAAGCATTGGCATAAGTTTTTTCTTCTTTCCCGTATGCTTTTAAAGCTTTGCCAAAAAGATTGTTTTTGGTTTTCTTGGATGCGTAATCTGTAATTCTGTCAATGCTCTTTTGAACTTTTCTTTCCGTTCTTTTGATTAATACGTCTATCCAATTAAATTCTTTAGAGGTATTAGATTTAGAAGAACCTGAACCGTTGCTTTTTGAATTGCTACTTGCAGCGTCTTTTAATAAAGTATTAATTTTAGCTTGAAGTTTTTTATTCTGTTTCCTTAAACGTTTTTCGTTTTCACTTTTTGCTTCATTGGCACTTTTGTCAATCTTGTCTTGATTTATATTATTAATTGCAGTTTCGCCTAATGTTGGGAAATTATCACCAATAAGAGAATTTTCTATTGACGTTCCAGAAATTGGGTTTACTGAATAATTCAATCCTATACTTAATTGAACATTTCCATTATCTTGAAGTTTCTTTAAAGCATTTTTTAAATTATTAATAACCGTTTCGCTTGCATTACATTCGTTAGCCAAATTAATAAGATTATTAACACTTTCTTCTGTATCAAAAGCATCATCTTTAGACATCATTTTCTGTAACAAATATAATTTAAGTGCGTTTGTATTTCCTTCAAGTTGTTCTGTTTCGTCAATTAACGACTGAATTTCGTCTTGTGTAGCATTTTGAAGGTCAATACTCGAAGTTTTTATATCAATAATTTCTTGAGATTTTGCTTGAGCAATTTCCTTCTGTCTATTAACAATCTGTTGATCAACTACATCTTTCGCATTTTTTATTCCAAGTTCTTTTAACTGACTTGTATAATATGCTTTGGTTACATCATCTACTTCGCCTGTACTTTTAACAAGTTTTACAAGAAAGTTGTTATTGTTAACATATTCTGAAGCAAGCTTGTTCTGAGCATCACGACATTCGTTAAGAGTAGAAGTAGTTGAACCCAATGTCTCTTTATATTTCTTCCAAGATTTTAATTTGCCAAATTCAGGTTTCATTGCATTAATAGTATCTGAACCAGCAACTCCGTTATCACGCTTATCTGCAAACGCATCTTGAATTAGCTTAATATTAGTTTTAAGAGAACTTAACTGCTGAGTGCTGTCGGCAAGATTATTGATTTTTGTAATCGCAGTATCAGCATCAATTCCTGTCTGAGAGAGCCAAGTTTTTGCACCTTTTGTAGATTCAAACGTTTTCTTTGTAAGTTTGCCTGACTCCGCAAGAGCAATGAGGTCTTTTTTAGTGTTTTTCATACCTGATTTGCTGTCTGCATCATCAAGTTCTTTCCATGCCTTTTTAAAAGATACTTTTTCGGCAACAGTTTCAACTTTCTTTTGAGTGTTTTCAGAATCCGTATCTATTGTGTTAAATAAGTCATCAAAAACCGCTTTGCCACCGGAAACAGTCTTATTAATGTCTTTTACTTTATTTTTGACACTATCAAGATTTTTCTTCGCTTCTTTTATGTTTTTGCCTGAAGATAATGCATTAGTATATTTTTCTACTGCATCAGTTGCTTCGCTATATAATTTTCTAGTATTGTCATTCGATAAAATTTGAGCTTGAGCATATTTTTTTACGTTGTTTTTAGCATCGTTAATTTTATCTTCATCGAATGACTTATTTAAAATATTACTTAATGTTGTTTTAAAAGCATTTACATCTTTATTTGATTCACCAAAGTCGTTATTTAAATCTTGCAATAATCTGCTAATTTGGTCGTAAATTTCTTCACGAGTTCCTTTGGTATTTAATTTAATTGAACCAGTTAATCCATTACTAGTAGAATCCCATATCCCTAATGATAATTTATTATATTTTTTTAGATATGATTCAATATTAAATCCCATATCTTTATTGAAATTAGGAGATTCCATAACAGAGCTAAGAGTATATGTTCCAATGTCTTTTGCAATATTTACATCTTCATTAAGATATTTTTTATCCTTTTGAATATTTGAATAATTTTTGGCAACATAATCACCAGCTTTTTTCTTCGACAACTTATCTAACAACCCTAATTGTTTCGAATATTTACCATTAACTAGGTCAATGCCTTTAACTTCTTCACCATATTTATCAATTAAATCTTTCTGTACAGAAACGAGACTTTCCTTTGCTTGTTTTACCTCTTCCGTAGACAGAGAAGTGTCTGATAGTTTGCTATGAAGTTCTTTATATTTGGTGATTGAATCATCTATAGAAGAATTATCTTCTTGCCAAGCCTTCGTTAACTCAGTAGATTTTTCACGGGCATTTTCAGCAGCATGAACAAGATTATTTATTCCTGTTACGACTAAAGAAAGTGCTTCTCCTGCAAGCCAAGTAATACCCATAGAGGCAAGAGTAGCTCCAAATGTTTTCAATGCAGTTTTGCCAGCATTAACCACTTTCGAAAAACCTGAAAAGGCTATGTTGTTATCTTTAAGATACTGTTTAAAAGTTGATAAGTCTTTTGTTCTGTATTTAGTATCATCAAGAAAATCTTTTATCTCTTGACGATATTTAGTAACCCCTTTTGTGTCAAAAAGAGCATCTAACTCATTTTGGTCAGAGACTAATAACCTACTGTCGGAAAACAAATTCTTTAATTCTTTTATATTTTCTATATTTAAATTCTTAAATGAATCTATCCATGTGGTAAGTCCATTTTCTTTATCCCAACGTACTGCCTTAGAGCTAGAAATGGACTATCATTTGCTTCTGATAAATGTTATAATGGTAGATAAAATAAAAAATAATATAGTAACAAATATATTAAAGTTAAATTGGAGGTTTTTGATTATGCCAAAATTTTGTAAAAATTGTTATGAAAATACCGACCGTACAGGATTTTTACCTTTTTTTAATGTTGACACACAAATATGCCCAAATTGTCATTCGGAAGGATTAATTGATTCTGCTTTAACAGGAAAAGAAATTAATATTCTAGGAGACGCAACCAACAATAATAAAGTATTTTTAAAAGCAATGGACGACTTAAAACGAAATGATATTATTGAGTTTGAATCACGTATGATGCAATTTAAAAAACAGAAAGAGGATAATATACCTAAATGTCCAACTTGTGGTTCATCAAATATAGAAAAAATTTCTTTAGGAAAGAAAGCAGTTGGAGGTGCATTATTTGGATTATTTAGTTCTGATGTTAGAAAGACTATGCATTGTAAAAATTGCGGTGCAAAATGGTAGAAGAAATGTTCCGACTATAGAATAGAAGAGTAGTGAGAAATTACTACTCTTTTTTTAGACAAAAAAGAGCAACTATATGTTTATAGTTGCTCATAAAAGAAATATCTTTTTATATAATTCACTGGCTCAATGCCAAATAGCGTTAGGAAAATGGTAATCCTAACATATCAATTCACTGTCCTTATTGACTATTTAACTATATCACATCAATTCGTTTGTGTCAACAATATTTTCTGATATACTATTATATGCAATTTGAGATAAATTATTACATATTTTTCTCATTTGATTATTAGAAAGTTTAATATCAAAATATCCTTTTTGGTTATCTCCATATCGTGAAAGGCGTTTTTTACTAACAGATTGTATCATAAAAGTACAGGCATAACATTCTTTTGTTTCATCAGGAAAGCCATTTATGATTCCTAAATCAACAATCGCTTCTTTATTTTCTTCAATCCATGTTGGATCATGATCTTTTTTAGATGTTAATGGAATCACTAGAGCTGTATATTTTGATTCAAATATTACAACCGCAAAATGTAAATCTCTAAATTCACTTCCTATATTTCTACCGAAATCAATCCAATAAACATATTGTCTTTCTTTTTTAAAAAGTTCTTGATCCATTTGATTAATATCATTTTTGCTCTTAAATATTGCAATATTCTTTAAAATAATTTCATTAAACCAATCTAATAAGTTGGCACAATAATAATTATCAATATCTAATCTTTTTAATTTTTTTATGTTTTTATAAATTATATCCAATTTATATCGTAATTTTTCATCTTTTAATTCTCTCAAAAACTAATATCCTCCCAAGCATTAGTATTTAATATTACCGTTATATACCAATAATCGACAGAATACTATCAGAACATATGTTTATAGGTGAATAGGAAAGGAGAGTAGTAATACTCTCCTAAATCTTTTATATTGAAAAAGAGCATTATCATCCCATAATGATAGTGCTCTTTAACTCCGTGAGCCTCACACTTAAATTCTGCCATTAACCCAGTGGCACGGCAATTTATAAGCAGGACTCTGTAAAAATATAATACTGTTCCGTGGAACTTCCTGTTCCGTTACTTAGTATTATATGTAAAGCATATGCTTTTGTCAACAGTTTTATTCGTGATTTTCCGTAGAAGATGTAATGTTATTAATTTCGCACTCTAGGTCACGAATTCTGTTTGACAATTTTTCATTTTTGAGTTTTAAATTTGCAATTTGTCGTTCTCTATCACTTGCTGAATTTTCAAGACGAGTAATTTTATTTTTGTCTTTATTGAAAATTCTATAAATATCTGGAAACATAATATACAATAACTGCAATTGTATCTCTTCTAAAATTTCAGAAGGTATTACTTCATGTAATTCTAAAATACGTCCACCAGACATAAACTTTGAATCATTTATCAATAATACACCATCTTTTTCAAATCCTTCGGAGGTACAACATTGACGATGTTCCTTTGTCATATTTGGATTAAGCGTAGGATGATAACAAGTATCCCTCCAGTTCTTACCTGTTGTCATTGGTACAATTAAATATTTATCATCCTTTTTTCCTATACAAAGACCAGGATGAACATACCCGATTTCACCCTTATAACTTTTCCCATAATCAATTGTGCATACCTGTCCGAAAGCAACTTTCTTTTTATTACCTTTCTTTGGCATATATTTACCAAAATGGTTTCGTTTCATCCAATTTGTTTCTGCAATTAGAATAGAAGAAGCATCATAAGCATTTAACTGTCTTAATATTCGATGTATATTTTCTTCAAGTTGGATTAGACCATCTATTATTTTTGAACGACCGATTGCGGTCATTCCCTTGTTTGTTTGAGTATTATGTGTATAACAAGCAACTAGGTCTAAGTATTTGAATTCCAATAATGAAATATCTAAATCTTTATCCATAGTACCTCCTTTGGTAATTTATACCAAATATTATACGACAGAATATTACATATTT
>ERZ773264.745-NODE-745-length-45282-cov-13.918522_pt1 | contig 45282 bp, 58 predicted proteins | sample MGYA00511910_ERZ773264 | MGnify/ENA primary metagenome ERZ773264 (study PRJEB29015, sample SAMEA2737739) | human gut metagenome | biome: human gut; feature: human-associated habitat; material: faeces | place: China | collected 2012 ...
TGGCCGATGAAGCCGTAAATCTCCCCCGGGGCGATGTGCAGGTTCAGGTCGTCCACGGCCTTTTTCTCGCCGTAGGCCTTGGATAAATGTTCAATTCTGAGCATCTCGTTCTCCTCTATTCAGCAGCAGTCGGATTTCGTTGGCGGCTTCCTCCGCGGAAACGGCGTCCGTGTCCACCCGCAGGTCGTGGGCCTCCGTCTCAAACCGGCCGTATTTCCGCTCCAGCATGGCGGCCACCGGGGCGGGCAGATTCCCGTGCATCCGCGCGGCAAACCGCTCCTTGATGGTGGCAAGGCCCGCCGTCACCAGCACCCGGACGCAGCCCTCCGGCAGCAGGGCCAGCTGGTCCTTTTCGGAAATGACGTAGAGGATCGTCTCCTCGCCGCGCAGCTTCTTCTGGAACAGGGCCGCCGCCATGCTTTCGCTTTTGGCCAGCTTCAGATAGTCCTTTCCGCTGAAAACCTCCGCGGAAAGCGACGGGGCCAGCGCCGCAGCGATGGTGGATTTCCCTGTGCAGCTGTCTCCGAATAATGCAATTACCATGATCGTTCGTCCTTTCTCTCGTTTCACCGGCTCCCCGGCCCGTCTGTGGGGGAGGAGATCAGCGTGATCTGCCGCTGACGGCTCTCTTCCTTCACGCCGATGTCCATATACTTCAGGGCCGTCTGGTTGATCTCCGTCAGAAAGCCGGTGAATTCCTCATCCGTCAGGGTCAGGGTGCAGGTGGTCATCAGCAGCATATCCCGCCTGGGGTCGGCCCCGCCGCCGGAAAAATATCTGGCAAAGGAGGCGCTGAGGCCCAGCAGCGCCGTCTGCACCGCCGTGCCGTCGTCGTCGATCTCCAGGGCGCTTTTGTTCAGGCTGTAAATGCTCTCCACCGTGCCGCGGATGCGGTTCTCCCCCACCACCGTGAGAATGCCGCTTTCCGTCAGCAGCTTCATGTGCCGGTACAGGCTGGCGCCGGGAACATCCGGCAGGGCCTTCCGGATCTCCTTGACCGTGCCGGTTTCGTGAAGCAACAGATACTGAAAGATCCGCTGCCGCACGGGATTCATGACGATCTCCGCCAATTCCATATGGTGCTCTCCCCTTTTATTGTTCTACGATTCTATTATATTCTTATTTTTGAGAATGTCAATCGTTTTTTCATCCCCGCGCAAAAAAGGCCCAGCTACCGCAATGGGTAACTGGGCCTCAACCATCCGTATATGGTATAAACGGGAATAAACTTCGCCAAAAGAATTCAAAGCGAAACAAAGACACCGGGAGGGATAAATTTCCTCTATAGATGTGCCTCGCAGGGCTCGGAATGGAGGGGGATTTTCCCCTATTTTTTAACCCATTCATCGCTCCAAACCCGATTTTCCCCTATGGTTAACCCATTAAAAATGGGATAGAGAGCATCAAATTTCCTCAAAAGGAAACAACAGAATCAAAAAAGAAAAGCCCCGGAAACCGTTGAGTTTCCAGGATTTTTGGGCATTTTGAAGTCTCGATCAGCGCTTGCTGAACTGGGGCGCGCGACGAGCAGCCTTCAGGCCGTACTTCTGAAAGCTTCAGGCTCCAAAACCCTTTATTTATCAAGGTTTATGAGGGTTATGCCATTGGGTTGTCCCTTCGGTTGTCCCCGTGAAGCTCCAATTCTCGTATGGCGCTTGTTTCCCTTAGCTTTTTATAATATAGCACAAGATGATTGTTTTTTCAAGAGGCAAGAAGAGAAGCCGATATTATTCGGCTCCTCAACAGGTTACTCAGCTTTCGCGTACATGTTGTTGAATGCGTTATTTACAATGGTGGACAGCGCATCGGGGCTGTTGTATTTCACCTTAGCATATATGTCCATTGTAATTTTGCTGTTTTCATGACCGGCCAGGTACTGAACAGTTTTGGGATCTACCCCAGCATATATCAGGTTCGTGATATATGTATGCCTCAACTGGTGTGGAGTCACTTGAAAATCCAAGCTGTACACCACCTTGCCATTATGAGGAGCCTTTTCACCGAGAACCGGTGTGACTGTGTGCTTGATTTTTTGACCGTTCACATACCTCACGTAGGTGCGTTCCTTATTGCTCCTTGTCACTATATACTTCCAGACGCGTTGGAACTGAGTGTAGGAAAGAGGCTCACCATCTCTGTTTGCGACCACAAATGGAGAGTGGCTCTTTGCCTTTACTTCTTTAAGGCAATCAGCTAACGGCGGAGGTATGGGTATATCTCTTTTGGCTGCACTTGTTTTCAGCGCATCCAGTATTACCGGACGATTGTGCTCTGTATGCCACGCTCTTTTTACAGACAAATACGGGGCTGGGACATCCAGAAAGACACAATCCCATTGAAGTGCGAGAATCTCTTCACGCCTTAACCCACAATACAATCCTATCATAACAAACACATATGGCGGCAGATCTTTAATTGCCGTTAGTAACTTCTCGACTTGTTCATCAGACAATGCTTTTTTGACTTTCTGCGGTTTTCCTCCCTTAGCTGATAGCTTTGAACAGGGGGATTTTTTTATGACGTTGCTATCTTCTGCCGCTGTGAAAATCAGTTTATATAGCATCTGCGCTGAGCGATATACGGATTCCGACATACTTAACGCGGGAAGTATAGCGAGATTTACGTCATCCGGGGTTACATCGGTCATATATTTGTTTCCGAGCGGTTTCTGGATATACTTTTTAACCTTCCACTCATAGTCCGTGTATGTGGTGGTTCTGAGACGACCTTTTTGAATCAACAACCATTTTTCACAGTATTCGTTGACTGTCGGATTCTCTTTTCTAAAAGATGCTTCCGCAATAAGCCGTTCAGCCTCTTGTACCTTTTCATACAACTCCTCGGGGGTTCTGGCATAGAGCGAAACACGTTTACCGTCAGAGTCAACAATTCTTGTCCGATAATACTCAATTCCTTTTCTTATACAAGTTCCGTATTCAGGAATTACTTTCTTTTTTCTTGGCATTGTGATCTCCTTTCATTGAGACGATCCAATAACACTGAAACGGAACAACTACTTATGTGCCCACGGTTTTCGGTATGTCACCCGTCGTTCTTCAGGCTTCGCTTGGTATGTGTGTTTTGCTATATATTCCTGGAGAGCTTCTTCTGTAAAGAAGACGCTGCCATTTGGAACGTATTGAATAAAGGCAATAGCACCCGTGTTTCTTGCGGTATCAAGCGATGTTAGGCTTATACCAAGCATAGAGGCTGCTTCTCTACGCGTATACAATTTTTCCATGTCGCGCCTCCTTTCCCGCATAGTATTCATCCTGTGATTTGCTATAAATGCAGCCTCTTTGCTTATGGAGCAACCCGGTAGTTGTGGTTCCAGCGTTTTGGGGATAGGTGATTATTCTGACTGCATTTAGCTTATTCATTTGCTGCCTCCATCTCAAATGTGCGAATTTGAGATTTACACATTTGATCTTTCAATTCGACCTTGCGGGGAATAAGGATATAGTCGTATCCATTGGAATCACACTTGTCACACTGCTCTTTGGCAGCGGCAAACGGATCGAGCCTTTTCACAATATATTTGTTGGAGTGAATATAGTCCTGCAAGCATTTGGGGCACAAACATCTAACATCTGCGTCTCCGCGCGGTGCATAATCCCACAATCCAAATGTTTTTTTCAGTCCGCAACGGATTGCACGCTTTATTTTCTCGTTGTTGATGGCTCCCACAAAGTTCCCAAGATCTTTCTGATTCACACAAGCAACTTGCTCAAGAAGGATCATTGACGGCTTTGTGAGCCCAAACTGTTCACCAATCAGAATATGTGAAGGGAGGTATAGCTTTTTTGTTACTGAAGTAATGGCGGCAATGATCGTCGTTGGGCCATGATCATTTAGCTTATTATCTTGTATGACGACTGCCGGACGTAGGCCATTTTGAATGGAGCCTTCATGCTCGCCGAAATCATAGAAATAGATTTCTCCATATTTTACTTTTTTCTCTTCGTTCATTTCATTTGTTCCTTTCAAGATTAAGTAAGGGAACGCTTATCCGGATAGCTTGAAATACCCTTTCACTAAGTAAGGAATTAGAAGGGGTGTTTTTATGGGTCTACTCCAAAAAAATTTTTCATTTTCTTAATTCCTGCATCTATGGATTGCTGAACAGTAGAAATATTCTTGCCTTCAGCTATTTCGCTTAGAGACATTCCTTCAATGTAGTATTTTTGAATACGTTCACGTTGAAGTGGAGTACAAACGGATAGCCCCTCTGATAAGATCAGTCTTATGCCCAATTCGGGTGCCTCAATGTCCATCTGATCTTCTAAAACCTCAATTGCTCCAAAATCAATCGTATTTGAGCTCCGTTTTCTAAACTTGTTTATGTTCTTGAGGCTTTCTGCATAAATATCTCCGCAAGCAGCGTTACAGAACATGTAAGGAGACAAAGCCTTCATTATCTCTGGATACTTCATCCACAGCTCATTCTCAGTTGTGTCTGAGGAAACTATGAATTTTTCTCTGCCATCCCAATCACCATCAAATACAGTTTGGCAGTAAAAGAAACGGCATTCCTTCACAAAGGACGAGTAGTTCTTTAGGTTTGTGATGTTTGACATTTTGTGATCTCCTTTGAATTTTTGAATTTGGGTTGAAAGTCAAAAATTCAGAGATCACGGATACGCTGCTACATAGCAAAGCCACTGACGTAACATAAAAAGTCCTTTCCGCCTGTTGCGATCCAAAGGACACAACTACGCTGGCGAAAAGGACTCCCGATGCTGCCTGCCTGAAAAAGGGTGCAGAAATCTAAGGGTACCCATACCGCTTTTTCAAAAGAGTTTGAAATCAGCGTATTTGTATCCTTGGCCCTTGTACTTCAGGCTGCGAATATGTATTTGTTGTTTGTCGGTGAGAAAAAGAAAAAGGCCACCGACAAGGTAGACCTATAGATAGAGCTATAGTGTCTTGCCTTGCCGGTGGCCTCTCACGTATGTCTGGAATAACTACCGGTTGGGTTCGGGCATTTCTGCCGCACGGTCAAGTGACCTGGAATCGGATTTAATGTGGCCCTGTTTCAGCCCGACCGCTCCGTCGTGATGCCGTTGATTCAGTTGTCAGAAAATATATTATGACGGAATAGAGAACCCATTACGGGAAAGCCAGGTATGGGCTTTCTCCAATACATCCCTCGGTGCTCCTTTGATTCCGCAAATCGCTTTATACACGCTTGCCCAGAACAGCAGATCAGGGGCTTTTGCGGTTTCACCCTCGCCATACTTGACGAGGTAAGCTTCTATCTTCCTTCTATCCAAGCTAAACAGCGCCTCATTGCGCTCTTTAACGAAGTTCTCGATCATCGTCATGTCAGTATCTCCTTAATTCTAAATCGTTGTGTTCCTGCCCTGACGGAGCGTAGATATCAATTACATCATGTCTCCGTCCAACTATTGTACGGACCATTTCAGATCCGCAAGTTTTACATTTTACTCTTATCTGGTTTTTACTGTTCTTAAGCCCCGCAACTTCATTCCGACAGTTCGGGCAATACCAGGAGTAAACCGTCCAATCCTCCAGCATCGCCGTACTCCTTTGCCATTACTTTTGCGAAAGCGGTACGAGCACCTGACAATCGTGCATCTGAAAGCACGGTACACGCCTGGTCTTAACGTATTTCATTATTTGGACCGCGTTTCCACAGCTCTCGCATTCCATCCACCCATCGGTTTCTTCTAAATTAAGAGACTCATTCATAGCCCCGCAAATCGGACATTTCACGTCAACAGAGTTCAACCAAAACATCTCCCATCAATTAAGATAATTTGTTTTAGAGAGCCTTTATTACGTGACGAGCTACACCTTGAACCTCGAAGCTCTTCAGTTTTATGACCTCTCCCGGATACCGTGCTTCATTCTCGTAAGCAAGGATAAAGCACTTTTCGTCGTTGTCGAAGCCAACGTACCTTTTTAGCGTGTTCTGCTGTTCCTGATCGAGCGCAACGACTATATCCCCTTCGGTAGCAGGGCAATTACGCTCTATCACCAGCAGATCGCCTTCGGCGATACCGGCATCGACCATCGAATCGCCTTTGGCTCGGAGAATATAAAAGTCTCCTTTGCCAAATAAAGAAACAGGAAGGCTGACATACTCCTCGACGTTTTCCTCTTCCTCTTCCGGAGAGCCACAATAAATCGAGCCAACTAACGGGGCGGCAATGTAGGCTGTCTTCATTTTGGCACTCTCAGGCGCAGAAAGAATACCTCTGCCGTAATCAAGCAAATCTCTATCGCTAAGCTCCTGGATGTAGCGATGAGTTGTCGATCTGGCCACACCGACACCAGCAGCAACTTCGCTGATTGTGGGAGCAACACGATTTTCTTGATAATACTTATTTACGAACTTCAGTATTTTGTCGAGAGTCCCTTGGTCTTTTGTCCTCATACCAGCACCTCCGTTTCTATCTGGGATTTCAAATCCCGTTATCGTTATTATACTCAACTCGGAGAAAATTACAAGAGGGTAACAGAAAGTCAAAAAGGAGGTGCGGCCAATCGGCTGCACCTCCTTCAATGAAGAGTGTATCTGGGTTGTAAAGTTGATTATACGGCTTATTTTCTCTTTAAGAGCCAAAAATGATTCTGACCGTCTTCAGAGACCGTCACATTACAGCCAAGCTTCTGCCTGTTCTGGCATGTTCTCTCGCGGGACTTCAGATTCGCCCCGAGCATAACGGAAAGAGCTGTGTTTGCAAACGCTGTCTGATTCTCCTTATCCTTTGAGATAGTGAACAGCAGCATGTATTCTTTTCCGTCATCAGGAACAGTGAACTTTCCAATGACTTCCCGAGCATGTTCCCACCCATGCTGCTCATAGATCACCTCAAAATCCGGATTATTCAGGACATTGAGGTATTCCGGCTCCTCACGAGCGGCATCCCCATCATCAGACAGATCATAATCAAAATCTCCCTCGGTGAATTCGTGAGTGTCCAAATAGGTGGTCAGGGAATCAACGATTTCCCGGTACTCATCGGCTGTAATACCGAATTCCTCAGTCGGATCATAGTCTTCCATCAGGGAGAGTACTGTCTCCCGGAACTCTTTAACCTTTTCTTTCATGCGCTGAACTTCGCTCAGATATGACTGCCGGATCTCCCTAGTTTTCTGCAGACGGTCCTCCTGTTCCTTTATTTTCGCCGAGAACGCCTTGAAAATAGTGTCGTTATCAGCATCAAGGAGCCCCCTGATTTCATCGATAGAGAAACCAGTCATTTGTAGGTTTTTGATTTTCACGTATTGCAGTGCCTGATCCTCATCATAATAGCGGTATCCTGTCCAAGAATCCACCTTAACCGGTTTCAGCAGATCCACATGGTCGTAGTACCGAAGAGTCTGAGGATTGCAGCCACAGAGACGGGCAAATTCCTTAATTGTCATATCATGTACCTCCTTTCTGAAACCGTTATATCATTGCAGTTCGCTGTAAGGTCAATACCTATTTTCAATTTTCCAGAACTTTTTTCTTAAACCACGCATTCAGCTTACACCGCCTTAATCGGGTGCCGGATCACGGTTTTCAGCTTGTCCGGCGCAGTCTTCCGCGCGTCGCTCAGATAGATTTCGTGGTGGTATCTTGAATCAGTAATGTCAAGGGTGTACCCCTGCTCAGATATAAACTGATGCATGAGCTCCACGGTCGCAGGCTCATTGTCGTATGGACCGATGTGCATGCACTGAACACAGAGCCCCTCATCGTAGGTCAGAAACTCCACCTTGGAAAAATCTGTCTTCCTCTTGCTTGTTGCCTCCTGAATGGCCCAGTCAAAATCGGCTTTTCTTACGAAGTCCGGCAGCCGGATGAGAGAAATCCATTCAAAATTCTCTTTATGGGTATAATCGACTCCGGTGACACCTTCCTGCCACCAAAAGCCTTCCAGCGGAGGCACCACATAGTCGAAATACCCTTCGATCTGGCGGCTGCCCTTCTTGCTCATTTTGATGGTAAATGCAATCCCGTAAAGGAGGCCGATGACGTCCTTGTACTCACCGCTTGCAGCATTGGGATCGCCTTTGCCACGCACGGCAAGGTAATTCATGGGCGGCACCGTCACAAACGACGGCTTGTCCTTCGGAAGGTAGAATTCCTTGTACTCTTTCTTATAATCAAATGCCATTCGTTTTCCTCCTGATCTGAACATAGGTGTAAACTGAGTCCTCTTGCGTGGAATAAGACAACTCCATATGATCCAACAGCGGCAAAAGCGTTTCCTGAATCACTGCCTTGTCCATGCGGAAGGAGCTTACAACCCAAGCAACTCCGGTCGTGTTCACAACCCGCAGGCATTCCCACAGAACAGGTTCTGCGATATGCGCCAGATGGCCGATTGCGTTGTACAAAACAACTGTATCGAAAGAACCGTCCGGGAAGCGCATCGCTGTGGCATCCATGATTTCAAAGCGGAGCCTTTCGGTATGCGTTGCCTCTGGGTTCAACCGCTGGTCATCCAAATCAAAACAGACGACCTCCGCGGCGTGGGCTGTTGCCGCAATAGAAAACTCCGCGCAGCCACAGGCGGGCTCCAACACACGCTTGCCGTCGATGTCCGGCATCAGCCTGGAAATTGCTGTTTCAACTTGTTTCATTGCAGCCTCCGTTTCATTCCGAAAACTCACGCAAGCGGTGCTTTCGCATCTAATCAAAAGTATCCTTCGGACATCAGTAGTTCCAACACTCTTGCTTCTCGTTCAAACATCATGGGATTATATGGGCTCGCACCCACGCTGCGGTTCTTTTGAATTGCCATCAAGGGCGTAACATATTCCAATGTATAGGTTTCCTGCGCCTCGTAAGCGTCCAAATTCTGCCGAACTGCTTCCGGCTCCGCTTTGCACAGATAGTAGTAATTATCCTGAACAAAGCATTCGGAGGAATCCATGTCGCTCCGCTGAATCCGGTGGACATAGCCGTATTCCTTGACCGTCTCAGGCTTGACCACAAGTCCGGCTTCCTCCCGCGTCTCTCGGATCATTGCTTCCACTGGGTTCTCTCCGTTTTCAATGCCGCCTCCTGGGAACTTGTAGTAATCGTATTTCAAGCTGTGGATCATGGCGATTTTTCCATCCCTTATGATGATGCTGCGGGCGGAGTTGCGGACGAAACGGTGGGTGCAGTGATCATAGTCCTTCTTATCCATCTCAAATAATAATCTCATATGCGAACCTCAGTAATTGGCTTTCCAATCTTCATTTCTCTGCGCCATTTTGGCGGCTCCCCATCATCTGCCCAATACTCATCCAGTGTTGCTATTTTCCCGTTGAGACACCGGATGAACGATACACAATGGAAGGAAGCAGAACGATCCTTGGGATAGACCTTGGTAATAACAACAAAGAGATTGTCTATCTGGTGAACAGTTTCTATTTCACCATCCCATTTCCCTGGGTACTCGCAGTTTGCAATGATGTATTCATCCACTGTAAAGCACTCGTTTGTGCAGTGCCAGTTGATCACAGCATCATCGGCAAAGTAAGAGTGGATCTCAGTCCCGTCTTGTTGCAATACTGCTTTTATGAAGCCAGCATAGTCAAACATGGTATTTCCTCCAATAGTCAAATTGGCTCTCACCAATTTGGGCATTTCCCGTATGGCATTTTTTATCAAGTCAAAAAGAGCCTCATAAATACATATCCATCCTCAATCGTATCGGAAAGACAAAAGCCCTGCTTTATCCAGAACTCCTGCGCAGCAATATGTTCCATCTTTACCGGAGCAGAGATTCTGCAGGCAGAGAATTCCCTTTGCAAATACTCAATACAGAGCTTTACCGCCTTTGATCCATATCCCTTCCTCTGAAATGCATCGTCAATTAAGAAGTTGATGATTTGATAATTGTCTTCTCCCACATACATGGAAACAAACCCAACTATCGTGTCATCGCTGTATATGGCAAACGGTCTTGTGTCTTGATAGTAAACCCATGCCTCCGCCAGTGAATAGGTCACAGGATCGACAAAATCCTCATTCTCTACACTTGCTCTCAAAAGCAGGCATTCTCTGAAGTTATCTTCACTGATGGCTCGCAGCTCAATCATCGGATTATCCCCCTGCGTATGCTTCACAACTTACTTCTCCTATCATTTCATCAATCTGTCGGTACAGTTCCTCATACGCCTGATCTGCTATCGGCTTTTTCGGCGTCCAGAATGCATGGAGCTCCTGAAGCTCCGGTGAATCTCCCAAAAGTGCCTTCACCTTCTCATACGCAAAGTCATTCGCTTCCCGTTCATAGGGCTGTCCAAGATATAGTTCCGTGAAATAGTCTATTGATCCATCGAGCTTGCATTCTTTCCATTTGCCGTCAACGAGTTTATAACAAGTTCCATCATATTGGATGACATAGAGGCGGCTCCTGGAAATCAGCCCGTCAAAGCGCTCCGGGTGCAAATACTGCAAGGCATGGCGAAGCTCATGAAACAGATAGAACATCTGCTCGTACTCCGGTTGAGATTGGAGCATCTCTTTGTTGATGAACAGCGTATTGACAGTTGGATCAAACGTGCCGTTGGCCGTTTCGTATCCCTCCGGCATGTCGAAGGAAAGGTTGATCGGTAAACTGTTTTCTTCGCAGTACACGCGAAAGTGTTTTTCATAATCTACCATGTTACTCATATCTGCACTCACTGCACTGCGTGAGGTTCCGAATCTGTTTCTCCGCCCGTTCACAGGCGGCTTTGTTGTCAGCCTGAAACGGTTTGATGTAGATCGTATCTTTCCGTACAGTCCATGTGGCAATGCATTGTCCCTTATGTAGGATGACCGGTTTGATGATCCCCTGGAGGTTGTAAACATCACGAAGATGTTCCGTTGGTACCATTCCGTTCTCTTTTTTCTCGTATCCTACCAGAAGCGGATCGAATCCAGGCAGTACGAAAATCGCATTTGTGGCTTTTGAATCACAGGCTGCTTCCGTATGCTTATGGACAACGCCATCCTTCCAGATCAGCATACCCAATGAGGTCGAGACACATTGCTCCATCAGCCTTTTTGCCGTTGCTCTTGTATAGCGAAAAAAGTAAACGGCATCACTGACAGAGCATGGGGCATAGTTTTCAAGATACCGCTTCATCTGTTCGAGCTCTGCCTGTTCCGCCGTCATGACTGACATTTTCGGCGCAAAAGCATAGGAAAGATCGTCGGAGACGGTCTGAATGATCTCACCCCGTTCCATGAGGATGCGGGGAAGTCCACCCCATGCATTAAACAAATAATCCATAGTTTCCTTCGACGCTCCGCTTTCCTGAAAGGATCTAACGATATCTTTTCTTTTTGCGACACCGGCCTCGATCAGGCGCTGCATCTGATCCTCGGCTTGGCACTTGACCGCATGGGAGACAACGAAATGATCGTCCCAATATTCTTTCATGTAGGGAGAATGATTGCCCTCATGCATATAGAGGTCATAATCGCTAACCTCATGGATATGCATGGTACCGCGCAACGTCCATGCACGGAAGTATCTTTCTGGCTCGGCATCCATGTCTATACCGCGCACCTTAGCGACCCATTTGGAGTAGCGAAGGAACTGACTTTGAATACCAAGCATATCTGTGACAGAGATATCACTTCGGCATAGCATGCTTCCTATGTGTTGTGAAACGATGTCAGTCTTATTCATTCTTCCTCCATACCCGCATCACTTCAGATCATATACCCACTGATCACCATCTTGCCGGTAGAAAAACTCGCTCAAACCATCCTCGACAAAAACACGAATCATATCCTGCATATCAAGCGACAATTTCAGGCTTGTGAGCTGATCCATCTCTGCCCACCAGACCTCACCCTCATTTGAAGATTGCAGGACGCCATCAAATCGGTTCGTTTTATAGAACAGCACTACATATCTGCATTCATTTTCAACCCAATCTTTGATTCCGCATAATTGAGGCGAGTATATATCCAATCCTGTTTCTTCTTTTACTTCTCGGATTACTGCGTCCGAAAATGATTCTCCCAGCTCGACATGACCGCCGGGAAATGTGACTCCAGGCCAATCCTTCTTTTTTCTGTCTATAACCACGACCTTATTACCATCGCTTATCATACATAGATTCGTAAATTCGACTTTTTCAACCATAGTCATTTCCTCGTATATCTTTGCTTATAAGCACTCTCTGCGTTTCGCTTCGTCTATCAACTTCGGTTGGATTAGCGGATACGTCCACTGATCTACGAGCTGATCCGTAATAACAATTCGCTCGATCTCGCTATGCAGTTCTGGCTCAAAAGAATGGATGTCTGCGTAGTAAAGCATCCCAAAGGTTTCTTCCCCGTTAAAGTTATCTGGAGCAGTAACGGAATACACACAAACCGGCTTCAGTGTGTACCTAATTGCACCTGTTTCTTCATAGAGCTCTCGCTTGGCGGTGTCCATAATGGATTCGCCGTCTTCTCGGTGACCGCCGGGAACCTCGTATGTATTTCTTTTCCTGTGCTTGCAAAACACCCATTTATTGTTTGTCTTTGCTATGATGACAGCAAATTTCAGCAAGCTGTCATCAACTTCATCGTAAAACTTTACCTCGACCATTTCTCATGTCCTCCACGAATTCCGTTATGATCACTCATACTCTGTCCTAAGTGTCAAGTGTTCCGGAAGGTTGAATATGGCTGTTTTGAGGAAGATCGGATAGAAATATTCATTCTGCAAACGCTCAAATTCCAGCCATTCAAAGTCGTGCATATGCTGACCCTCGTGAAGCGTGAATCGTTCACCTTTATCTAACAGGCCTGTTTCTGAAACGTCCATCAGAAAGTAGAGGCAGATTTCGTGGTAATGCAGTTGATCCACATCTTCGGTGAAAAAGCCTTGGTTCAGCCATAACGGGCGGACGATCTTTGCTTTGATATTCAGTTCTTCTTCCACTTCTCTGACAACAGCGTGTTCAGCCGTTTCGCCCATCCGAACTCTGCCTCCGGGCAAATAGTAATACGGGGAACGCTCGTCGTGCATGGCTAATATTCTGTTCCCCGAAAGTATGATGGCACAGACTCTGTAATTAAACTTGTCTTGTCCTGAAATAAAGGAAATGTCCATTGGGTTCTCCTTCATAAAATGGAATGTGTATTACTCAATAACCTTATCCGAATATGGCATCAACAACTTTCTTATTTCAACCAGATTCACCGTTTGATATTTATCTGTCCATTTGAGAAGTTCTCTCAAGGACTTCAAATTCTCCTTTTTGCCTTTTTCCAGGCCAAGTTTTCTTCTGACAAATCTTCGTATAATTCGATACCTGTATTTATATCTCGGGACGTTCAAGACATAAATGCTATCCGCATCTGCAAAGCATTGCTGACACCATGCATAATAGACGCCCTCAATGATCCAATCGTTATGACTGAGCACATCATTAAGAAGCCTATCTCGCTCATCCGGCGATCTTTTAATACCGTAAGAGGCAGATTTGTTATCCCATTGCAGATCATCTAAGTCAAAATGCGAGATACCAAGTTCTTTGGAGAGTTTTTCTGCAAGGAAAGATTTTCCGCTCCCTGGGCCTCCTATAATATGAATTTTCATCATGCCCTCACAATACCGTTCTTCCTTCGCAAGGTTGGCAGTCATTCAAATGCAAGCAGATTGCCCAGATGTATCGAAAACCCAAGCGACTGATACATCTCCACATCACAGTCTGCACAGCCAACGGTCAATGACTCTACACCGCTGTCTTGCCGGGCATACTTTACCAATTCTCTTGCAATGCCTTTATGCCGATATTCCGGGCAAATATAGAAATCTTCAAACACACCGCTTGCAGCGTAATTGAAGGTGGAAAAACCGATCGTGATCGAACAGCAGCCCGTTAATGTCATTCCATCCCAGGCACCGTAAAACAAGATCCGATTCTCTTCAATTGCTTCCTTCAGCCGATTCAGATCCTGTTCTGTAGGCATATCCTCTTCAATTTCTGCTTTATACGCCTTTTGCAGTTCCCACAATGCATCAGTCTGAGAAACCGCTATTCTGGAATACTCCATCGTTACCTCCGTAATATTAATTTTTTGGAACCAGTGAAATGATACCGGCACAGTATGAAATCCTCGTAAAAGCGAGCGAAGGAAAAGCCTTCTTCAGCTCATCCACAACGAAGTACATTTCATCATCATCCCATTCGACACCTGTGTCCTTCCGGCACTGTTCCAGTTGCCTTCGGTTATCAAAGGCCACGTCACCGATCAGAATCTGTCCGTCTGGGTTCAGATGATCGCACAGCACACGCAGGAAGGAGACCTTCTGTTTATCGGTTAGATGATGCAAGGAGTAGGTCGCTACGATGAAGTCATAGCGCTGTGCCAAGAGCGGCTCTACCAATCCCTGTGTGAAATCGCCCTGATATAGATGAGCGTTGGGCATCTTTTCGGAAGCCAGCTCAATCATCCGCGCTGAAAAGTCCTGGCCGTAGATTGTGCAGCCATTTTCGTATAACTTCGTTGTGAGCGTTCCGGTGCCGAACCCAATATCCAGAACAACAGCATTCGGCTTCTCCATGATGGTCTTATAGATGGTTCCCAGCACATCCTTGTATCCGGCGAAAGGATAGGTGTTTTCTTCGTCAGATAAGCCTACAGATTTATCGTATCCGTTTGCCCACAAGTCGAATCCTTTATTATCAAGCATTGATATCCTCCAAATTGCGGTGTTCGTTTGGCTTACTCAGAAAGTGCCTCCGCAGCAGTCCGTACCATTTCGGCATACTCGGCTTTAACATCTTCGGGAGACTTAATTGCAACTCTTCCTCCAAACCCAAATATCCAGCTATAAAAGACGCTGCCAACAGAGGTTTCGATTACGGCGCGGAAGGATTTCATATCATTGGCCAGCACATGAACATCTTTACCAAACTTATCTATGATCGCATCCATAACATCGTTGCTGCACACCAGTTCGATCTGCTTTCTCTGGCCATTGTACATCCGGAACATTGAGTTCAGGTAGACATTCAGGTCAAAGTTCTTCGGAGGCTGCACAGCGTCTTCATCAAGGATTTTGGGACATCTGGCAATGCGATCTACGCGGAAACTGCCGATTCCTTTGTGCTTTTCAGAGAAGCCCACCACATAATAGTAATCGCCATTCCAAATCAGCTTATACGGACTAAACACATAGGTGTAGCCATCGTATTTCAGCTTCTGTTCCTTTCGGACATTGTAGGTGAAATACTGGAACGACACTTTCTTGCGGGCATTGATCGCGTCGTTCAACGCCTCCATGATGTAGTAGATCTTCTCGTTGTCAGCTTTGAGGCGATTCTCTACATCAACATTGCGAACAAGCTTCTCCGTATTATGCTGGCTTGTGAGAGAACCGAGCTTTTCAACCAGGGCGGCGCTCTTCTTCTTAGGTATGAATCTTGCAGACTCTACAGCGTCAATCAATGTCTTGAGCTCAGGCAGATCGAATCTCCGGCCAATGAGCGAGAAACGCTTTTGCGTCGAAGGGACAACCTCAATTTCAACTCCGAGTTCCTGGAGAGCTTTTATATCATCACCCACGGTTCCGCGGGAGGTTGAAATACCATAGTCTTTTTCGAGCTGCTCCATTATCTGAGCTATCGTCAGATAATGGTCCTCATCTGTCTGCTCATAGAGCATCTTAGCCACATAGAAAGGGCGAAGTTTTGCTTTTATATCCATATGAATCTTCCTTGTCTATTCAGCATAGAACTTCTGAACAAGCTGTTGCATATTGCTCATAAGAGGGCAACTCTTTAATTTTTGCTTGTTGCCGTCTTCTTCTGCTCGGCAGAGATCCGCTGTTTGGCCCAAGCAGCTTTTTATACAATTCGCTTTGGCAGACATCATTCCATTCATCTATTAGCGTCTTGGTAGTTTCGACGACTTTCATATGAGTGTCGTTTTCCACATCAAACTCTGGAATAATCTTGTAAGGTAGCGTATGGATGTGTCTTTTTCCGAAGCCACCTTCAGGTTGAAAATCTGAGATGGCTTTCCAAAGTGCAGAACTGTTCAGCAGTCCCGTGATATAAATCGCCTCTTCTTCTGTCGCGGCAAGATACCAGTATAGCGTCTGATCAATTACGAGCCGGCTTCTGTCATGGTTACGGAGATTGATATACGACGCACAAGGATTTGATCCGCTCGCGTTTGAAAGGACAAGGTAATCTCTCGTCGAGAAATTCTGCTTATACAGTTTTCCATATATATTTATCGTATCGCTGAGAAAAGGAACGAGATCTTGCTCGACCGCGTCAGTTATTTGCTGAAACACATACACCGTACTGGCATTTAGCAATGCAAGGTCTGATGGAAAAAGTGGATTCCAATTTCCCTGAACCTTCCTTCCGGGGATCAGTGCTTTTGCGGGTTCTGCCATAATAAAGGGCGACAAATGTTTTGAAATATAAGCATCGAAGATGAACTCTCTGTCGAAGTCTTCGGCGACCAAATCATTACATAGGTTTTTCTTGCTTTCGCTCACCAAATACCAAAGGTCACCGGTTCGCTCTATTGGCGCAATATCCCAATTGCCATTCGGTCTCTGCGTAAAAGAATGAAAGAGTGCTGTCCTTGGGAAGAGATCGCAACCCTGAGCAAATCCAATCGAATCCCCGGAAATGACATCTGCCACATCAACGTCTCTGCCTTTGTTTGTCCAGGCACTTCTGCTTCCTTGACGGTTCAGAGTATACGTGCAATCCTCATACACGCTTGTAGTTTCGTATACGCGGCCAGAAATGATTTCCGGTGTAGTTTGGCTTTTTTCGCCGGATAAGACGATTGCCTTGTTCTTAAATGTTTCGACTGGCAGTTCCCAAATAGCAGAAATTTTCGCATCGAGTCCAGCATCGGAAGACAAGTATTCTTCTTTTCTGAACGGCTCGTGGTTTAGTCCACTCATGAGGCTTGCAGGCATAATATAGCTAAAGTGGGCGCCGTCTTTGAGATAACGGTCAATGGAGCTGACGAGGAAAATCGTCGCAAGCTCCATATGCGGATGTGCTGCACCGTGAGGTTGGATTGAGTACCGTCGCGCAATTTCTCGTAGTGCATTTTTGTATGGGTTATCGGCAAGCTTGCTCATAGCCATCCATGGCGGATTGGATACGATGCAATTAAACTGCTGCTCTGTGAGGCCAGGGCGATAACTGTTGCTGATAATAAAGTACCAGATGCCATTTCTGCCTTGTCGCTGGAGGCTTTCGAGCTGTAGAACCAGTTGTGTTGTAGTTTCGGCGAGTTCGGCTTTCTGATTAGACTCAAGGCCAGTTCCACTCTCTTGTCCGACAGCTTCAATCAACGCTTCTGTTGCAATGGCACCGTTTCTTGCTTCAGGAGCTGCCGCTCTTGCCATCGCAAGCCGGTAAACTTTTGAGATAAACGAATCGAATACCTTCCTGTAGTTGGGAGAAAAGAGAAAAGCTGGGATTCTGATCTGTTGCTGATTAAGTACAAGGATATAGTAGTCTTCTCCCTGTGTCGGCATTCTGTGCATAATCGGTGTTGCAACAAAAAGAGAATCGGCATGGTAAATCGGAACTGTAATACTTCCGGTATGGACTGGGAAAAGATCTCGCATAGCCATGATCCAGTTTACTTTGGCAAGCATCACTGCAAGAGGGTCAATATCAAAGCCCATAACAGCCGAGAAAATAATAATGTCTTTCCTCGTATTGTAGTCGTCTGCGGAAATTGCATATTTCTCCCGTACTGCCTTAATCGACTCTATGAGAAAAACACCCGAACCACAGCACATATCCATGATGCGCGGTACTTCATCTCCGATTTTGTCTATGTTATAGTCGACAATATCTCTGGCAATCCAGTGTGGGGTAAACTCCTGGCCAAGCATTAAGCGGTGCTCTCGATTGGCGAGTTGTGCGAGCAATCTTCCGAAAATATCCTGTTCTCCAAGCCGGGAAAAATCGTATGCTTTGAGTCGATTTTGAATCTCTCTGGCGCAGGGAATAAAGCTTTCAACATATGGAGTGTTGTTTAGCCAGCCAAAATAATCGTAATCGACAAAATTGTAGATGTTTTGCCTTGAGAAGTATTTACCGTCTAGAATTGCTTTAATCTCATCATCGGAGCTAATAATTGCCCGTCCTGACAGAATGTTCGCACATAGAACCTTTGCCACCGTTACGAGATAGAATTCACTGACATACGTCTCCTGAGAAAACGAACCATAATCTGATGCGCCAAGATATGCTATAAAGTTCTGCCAAACTTGCTTGATTAGATCTGTATAATCAGGCTTTTCTTGCATTGCTCTTTGAATTGTTTCAGAGATCACACCTATTGTTTCACGGTAGAAACTACTCTCGACGCCAAAGTCGGTGGCAAGCGTTTTGGCGTTAAGGAGACGCGATTCGTCTCTCGCCATGAACTGTTCGATGAATTGTTCAAAACGAGCAAATTCATCATCCGTCCCGACCGAGAGGTCAACAAATGTTGTTTGTTCGAGCTCAACATTATCTGGACCAAGCAGCCTTCCTTCCACTGGCTCGTCGATAATTCGAACCCTATACCCATACCATCGGACGGTATCAGAGAGTACGCCAAGCACCTCCGACTCTGGGATGCCGATGTTGCAAAGCGCAGCAGAATACTCTTTTACCTGATGATATCCCTCAGCAAATATGCCTTGAATCGTTAGATTCTTTTCATATTCGATGGCGGTTTTCCCAACCACTGCATCAACGAACCCGTCCCGATTTCCTCGCGCAGAAGAGAAATGAACATGTTCTTCTGTGCCTTGCATATGCGCCTGTACCCACCAAGGGTATTCGGGAAAGATGCTTACGAGTCTGGAAGAAAGATAATGTCGGATTCTATCCTCAACTGCACCTTCATTGATGAGTGCTTGGGCATGTACGGCAAAGTCACGTAGTTGTTCTCTGTTCATAATCTTGTGCTCCGTTCTTTATACTTTTGCATGAGCAATTGTTGCATTCGTGCGGTGATCGTATCACCATCAAAAGCAGACACCACGATATCATCTATTATATCCTGTACATTCTGTGTCATTTTGCCTTCAAGAATAAGCGTCTCACCGACTCTTTCTAACATATCAAGCTTGTCTTGCGGGAGTTTGGGTAAAAGAAGTTTCTTAAGATGGCTGGCTTCAACTTTGAGGGCTCCGCCACCCATCACCGTGCAAGTCAGTTCCAGAGACAGTTTACTCCAAGTCGAATTGAGCAACGCAAAGACGATTAAAATGTTTCTTTCGGCTCTGCCCCAAAGCGTTACCATGTTGGCATCGATTGCAATAGGAGTCTCCGTACTCTGCTGTATATAGAGGCATTCAGCCTTGTTGGCAGAGACTCTTGTCATGCAAAGATTCGGAAGATGCCGATCCGCCATCTTTGGTAACCGGAACCATTCTCGGACAATTTGTTTTCCGTCCGTTTTTTCATTGGGTTTAACAGCACTAAAGTCTTTGAATCGACGGCCTTTTTCATCTTGGTAGTCTTCGGCCCTGGCAATATAATCCTTGAGCTGCCCGCGAATAGCTCCTTGAGGATAAAGAACTCCAGTGACAAGTTTGTCAGGACAGACAACTAAGCCATCAATTTCTCCCCTATTCTGTAATGTTAAGAGAATATCATCCTTGTAGAAGCGATATTTTTGGCCGCCTTGATCCCAGGCCCTGCTACGAACAGAATAAGTTTCGCCCCCCGCATCTTCTATTGAGACATAGAAGAAGTTGTTAGCCCCGGTCCGAAGCCCTTGGCCGCATTCGATTCCCATATCGGCCAACGTCAGATACTCAGCTTCATTGTCGCCGACAATCACTTTTAGCTCATGCGGGAGCTCTGTCTTATTCGTAAAGAACACTCTATCCGTCGACTCCACCCATTTATTGGCATTTTTCGCCACATGGAGCTGAGGAAATAGCGAAATAGTCGGCTGAGAATAATCTCTATCAATCTCTATGATCTGCGTCGTATGTTTCGAAGCTTCGTTCAGGTCACGTATGTCGATTCGCTTCGCAACAACAAGGCAGGTCTTAACTAATGCTTCTGGAAACCAGTTTGCGTTGGTATCCCTGGTTATCGTCTCAATCTGAAATAGCTTCATCAAGAGATACTGAATTGGAGCGGCATAGTCACGATTGAGCCAGGTCTCTGGAACCACAATAGCAAGATAGCCATTCTTCTTTACAAGCGCAGCACAAAGAATCCAGGCCGGAACCGCCATGTCAGCGAGACCAGAATAGTTTTCTGAAAGACATAGAAGCAAGGTCTTCTCTGCATCTGAGAGATAGGGAATTGCCCGAATCAGCTCAACAAGGTTTTTCCTAATCTCCTGCGACGATGGCATCGTTTCATCGTCTCCGTCCTGAAGCTGATACCGGACGTAAGGAGGATTTGTAATCACCAAATCCCATCCTTCGGCAGTAATAAGTTGAGAGGTTTTAAATGCGTCGCCAATTACGATTTTCGCATTCGGAAGCCTCGTGGTGCATTTTTGGGCGACTATTTCGTCGATTTCGACTCCGAGCATTAGTGCGGCGCATGAAGTGTGATCCCGAACGGAAACAAGCATATCTCCTATTCCGACCATCGGATCAACGACCGTTTTCCATTCTTGATTCTTCGGTAACAGTGAAAATAGCATATCCGCTACTTGTTTCCCTGAAAAATACTGCCCGAATCTTTTTTTATGAAGGGCATCGGATTGAATTCTTTTCATATCATTTCGTCCCCGTTTGCCTTTGAATATAAGCATAAAACTCAGAAGCATCTAGCGTAACAGGGCTCCCGTATTCCATACATTTACCGATGTACAAGGAATAGCAATGTCTGCACTCAAGCTCCGTTTCGTGCGGATTCTCTTTAACAATCATTTGCAAGATTTGCTCTTCGTCCATTATTCCGTTTTTTCCCAAGCCAGCTTTTTTCAGCAGGAACAATGGATCTCCTTGAACGGAGGTCTTTGATACGACTTGCTTGAAACTTGCCTGTGTCTTATCAAGGAAACTTGACTGCTTAATCTCAAGCCCTGAAATCTGTATCGCTTCCGAGAAAGCTCCCCACACAGCCGCCTTTGCGGCATGAAATACCACAGCGATAGGCCGATCATCTTTTGTGACTCTACGGATTTCTCCAAATACTCTTGCAAGCATATTCCTGTAGGTGTCGACATCCTTGTTCTGAGCAGCACTGATGATGACCTCACTGCTACGTTCTGTAACCGCAGGAAGCCATAGTTCATTAATCTGATTAACCTCAGCGTAAGGGATAAAGTCTCCGAACGGGGGGTCTGTGAACACAAAGTCTATGCTTTTATCTAGCTCAGACATGAACTCGCTTGAGATGTTTCTAACCTCTACTGTTCCATGACAATTTTCCAGCATTTTATATGCTTCTTGGAACGGTTTTGCTTTTCGTTTCAGTCCAAGTAGAATGTTTTTTTCTACCGGAAGTTTGCTTATATATAACACGCCACTTTGCGCTCCAGTCAGCACAAAATCCCGAGAATCATGCTTAGCTACGATTCTGGTCATTAGTGTACAGTGTGCGCCATTATAGCTTAGAAGTAGAAGCTTTAGCGCATTGGCTTCTCGCTCCGGATAACATTCCGCGAGTTTCCAGAGTTCTGACATGACTAGGTAGTTACGGCTTGTGTAGAAATGATGGAGATGCGAGATGCCAAAATGGTATCCTGCGCGATGCAGATCCCCCCATTCGATTTTTCTTGGATCATCACTTGGGGAGAATTCCTTTTCGAGTTTTTGAACGAGCGCAATATCATCCTCTGTCGCAATCCGATCCCAGTTTTCCTTTCCTGATGTTCCGTAAACCCATGCAATCCTACGCTTTTTCCGAAGAATGGTTTTTTTCAGCAGTTTGTCGTAATGTTCCTCCGTGGCAAAGCTCATCGCTTCAACGAGAGAAGTTCTATGACAATGCGGACATTCGATTTTATCATAAAATGTCGCAGGATTTCTGGACGTCCCGTTCTTAAAGTATTCGATTTCAGCATCACATTCAGGGCAGATCAGCACTTCTGTCCAAATTGCATAGCGAATATAGCCATCTCTCCCGTCTGGAGATTTTGCAGCGTACATTCCAGATGCAAGCTTTTCTGCTTTTTTTATAAAGTCATCGACAGCTCTGGCATATTCTGCCGCCGTAAGACGATTAGTTATGGTCTTTGTAGCAAATGCGGCATATGTACCAATTTCATATAGGATTGCATTCCTTTTTCCCCAAATGGGCTCTACTCCTAATGCATTGGCTGTTTCTTGCATTTTTTCTGTTGGATGCTCAGCGAGAAGAGCCGCAATTCCAGTGCTCCCACTTCCTGCAAAAGCGTCGAGGACAGTATCGTCGGGGTTCGTTGCAGAAGCAATATAGACAGCAATTGCCTCTGGAGATATCTTTGTAGGATAGGGGAAGGTATTGTAGAACGATCCTCCACGCGTCGAAGGAAGCGGTTTGGAAAACAGTTTTTCTAAGTTTCGCATTTCTCCACTCATTCCTTAGTCAATTTTAGTCTTCTTCGATTACTTCCATGAGGTCCCCAATATCACAGTGAAAGACCTTGCAAAGATTCATCATAACTTCCATGCTGACCGGAAGATCACGATTCAACTTGGTCATAGCATAGGAACTAATCTCAGCTGCTTTCGCAAGCTCACTCTTCTTCATTTTGTTGTCTTTCATTAGACGCCACAGCTTATCGTAACGAACCTTCATATGATACCCCCATACAGCATGGATTAGAGCCACCGACTCGTGGTTACAAAAACGCATAATATATTATACCACACTTCATCTCTTTTTTCAATGGATTTGGCTGATATTCGCATTATGCAAAGAAAAGGTGCGGCAAAATGGTTGCAACATTTCTCGTTGATAGTGTAGTTGCGCATGTGAGAAGGAGTTATGGGCCCATATTGCGATAGCTATTTAGCAGTGTTGATTATCATTAGCCCATGCTCAGAGGCATAATTGACAGTATAAAATGTGCCGCCTGTTTTCTCGGTAAGAAAACAAATACATCTGCTGCTATTATCTACAAGGTGACGGTTTCGTTTGTGCATACACCCGTTATAGTAATCTTGTGATGTATATACTACTTTGTCAGCAGCCTTCATAATCCGGTTGTATTCTTCAATATCTTCTTGCTTCCAGCCTCTGGCTTGCGTTTTACAGGGTAAGACAAGAATAAGCTTAATTTGGGGATAGTCTTTTTCAGGTCCAATACTGTCTGCGCAGCAAGAGTATCAAATCCCAAAGCTCCGCCAGCACCGAAATACAGATAGCCGTCCTTAATACTTGCAATAACAGCATCCCTCAGCCGTTGGGTCACGCTCTCCAGTTGATCCAACGGTATTTTTCTATGACCTGTAAAGCAACAAGTTTGATTTTTCATCGTTCAGCCCTCAGCCAGTGCTTAAAGGCACTACTTTCCGCAATTATAATACTTATAGTATACGCCGCAGAGCAAACAATATCAATGGTCTGTGGAAAAACAGTTCCAATATTTATAGACTATATTCAGAACACAATGAGGTGCCTAAAATGAGTGAGATAGCAAAGACAGTTGGTCAACGAATAAGAAGTTACAGACTTCAGTTAGGATTCAGCCAGGAAAAGGTAGCTGAGCTTTCCGGTTGCCATCCAACATATATTGGACAGGTCGAGCGCGGCGAGAAAAATGCTACGTTGGAAAGCATTGAAAAGATTGCTGCCGCAATAGAGGTTCCTCTCTCCAAGCTCTTTGATAAGATTGGAAGCACACCGGATGACAGCACAGATATCCCCGCAAAATGCTATGAGCTTCTGCTGACAAAAAACAAATCTGAACAAGAGCAGATCTACCGAATAATCCTCGAATTAGACAAATACAAGGACATTCATATGTAAGTGCCACCCATTTGGGTGGCATTTGCTGTTAATAGGCAGGAATCCCGTATCCCAGGATTTCATAGTAGCCTACAGCATAATGGTTTTCTCGGCAGCTATCACCAGAGTTTCCTTCGACCGTGTAGACAATGCCGTCCTCAACCCGCTCAACGATGCCAGTATGATCGGATTCGCCGTCTTGCGGGCCGGAGCTGCCTTTGTTATCCCAATCGAAGAAGATGATCATACCTGGTGCCGGTTCGATATCGTTATCTGCCCACTGGCCTCGATCCTTGAACCAGTTGACACCGTTGACACAGCCTGCATATTTGGGAATAACACCAGTCTCGATATACCCGCACTGATCGGCGCACCACGATACAAAGCAGGCGCACCACTCAACGCGAGAGCCGAAACCGTACCAGCTCCAGTAGGGCTCACCTCCCACATTGCCAAGCTGAGACAGCGCAACCGCAACAATCTGATCGTCTGCTCCGTAGATGCCGTAGAGAACAGATGCCCACATACTGCTGTCCTGTGCGAGCAGCTCGGCAACCTGGACTTTTTGATCCTCAGTGAAGCCGTACTGAGCCATCATTTCTTCTACGGTCTTATGACTCACAGTGATATACAGATATACCGTTGTTTCTTCGATTTCCTCTTCTACGATGTTGCCTTCTCCATCATCTGTTTCAACTATGACCGTTTCTGTCTTTTCCTCGGTTTCATAAGAAATCTCATTCATTTCCCAAAAGATATCCTTCAGAAGCTGTTTCTTTTCGTCGGTCATAGATGCCACCTCCTGCGGATTATCCGGGTCGTTGGTGGTCTTTACAGCGTAGATGGAAAGGACCTCCGGCCAGACTGCACGGGAGCCTGACATTTCAAGTTCGTCGTAGGTGTTGGAGTTCTTGATATCGTCAAGCTTGTTCTGATAGTCAAGGTTGATCTCCTGGACGACCTGCTGCATGGTCTGCGTAGAGCCGGTATCCTCAGAAGAGAAAAAGATCCCAAAACAGGATGCCACGATAAGACCGATCAAGCAGATAACGATAATCACTACGACTGCTACCCAACCTCCGGCGGCAATGGCAGCGATTAGTTCTTTGATGGCTGCGGCAATCGCTTTGATGGCTGCGGCGATTGCTTTCGCTGCCGCTACTGCCGCTTTGTATGCCGCAATCGCAGCCTGCCTTGCCATTTCAGCAGCCTTCTGTGCGGCCTTAGCGGTCGCCTGGGCTGCTTTTTGCGTTGCCTTGGCCGTTCTCTCAGCCGTTTTAATGGCCGCTTTGGAGGTCTTCTCCGCAGTCTTAATTGCCTTCTCCGAAGACTTAACCGTGCCTTTTGCACCGGTCTTCATCGTCTTCTTTCCGGCAGAACGGGCGGACTGTTTAATCGTGTGTTCCGTCCGCTCCGCAGTCTTGATGGTCTGATTTCGCTTTCCGCGTATTGCGTTCTTTCGGACTTCACCACTTGTAGATGCAGTTTCTCTTACGGTGTTCTGCTGGTAGACATTCTTCCTCTGCCGAACACTGTTTTGCTTCTGAGAGACAGCTTGACGTTTGAATGCAGGCTCGCTCCGCGTCTGCGAAGGGCCTTGTGGCTCTGATGCTCGTGTGGCCGATTGATGTGAATGAGACTCCTGAGAAGAAGTCCTCTCGGACCGGGCCTGTTCCTCTCTGCGAAACCGCTCTTCGTAGCGGTTGACCCGCTCCTCATTCTTTTCAATCCGCTTTTCCTCACGATGTTGCCGATATGCTTCTTTGCCTTTGTTGACAGCTTTTTTCGTCTCGGATGACACTTCATGACCGACACGATCTGCAACATCTTCCGCAGCATAGCGGATCTTATCCTCCGCATATTCAGACGGCGTGACCTGGCCGTCGTCCATCAGATTTTCAAACTGATCCTTTGACCTGACCAGCGCCGTCTTCATACGCTCGGAGGCAACAGCCGCTTTATCAATGACCTTAATATCCTTCACGCTTTCTCTCGTCTTAATCCTGCTCATAGCTATCGCCTCCTTCCTCAAAGAACAGGATTAAACCTTCTTGGCAACTACCACGAAGCGCCCATTGGTGTAGGTGTATTCACAGGTGGAAAGCGTGATAAGGTGATCTCCGTACTCGGCGTCCACGCCGGTGTCATAGAGCTGGCGAAGATGAACACTATTCATGAAGTTCTTGAAGTGTTCCTCATCCATATCTGTGAACTGATTGTACCGGAAGGTGTCGTTGTTCGTATCAAAGCGAAAGACCGCCACGATCTGATACTCTCCGAAGCCGAACAGGGTATCAAACTTAATGGTCGGATGCTCGTCATAGAAGCCCTTGCTGGCATAATTGCAAAGGTCGTGGAACATCGTTTCGTTCTTCATGTGATGCCCGTAGATGACGTAGTTGTTGCTCTCTCCCATCACGCAGTCCTCGTCAATATACGGAACGCCGTAGTCGCTGTACTCCTTCTCAAAGCTGTGCTTCAAATAGTAGTTAGGATTATTCGGTGTCCACATGACCGGGTAGTTGATGTTCGTGTCGTCGATGGAGATCCAGCCCACAAAATCGCTGTTCTGATCGAAAAGGGCTCTGCATTTCTCCATTGCCAGCTCTGCTTCTCGCTCAGCCAGTTCTTCCTCAGAGATTGTCTCACTTACGGGCGCGTCTTCACCCGGCTCGGGGACAGGCTCCTTGTCGAGTTCGCTCTTGTCCACATCAGCAATCATATTGGACAAGTCCTCAAACTGCTGTGCGCTGTTCTTTTGATCCTGATACTGGTGATGAAACACGACGCCAGAGAATACCGCGATCCCGCACAGAACCACAATAGCGGCGATGCCAATGATCTTTTTGATTTTCATTTCAAATTACCTCCATAAAAGATTGAGGACAGGGTTAATCCTGTCCTCTTGCGAATTCGCCCTCACCGGGGCGCGTGGTCATAAGCTGATAGAGCTTTGTATCATGCGGGAACTGATTGATGAACGGCACGAGCGCCGAACCGTACTTAATCAAGCCGCAGCCTGCGTCGGCATTGGTGATATAGCTCATCTGCTCATTGGAAATGTTGAGAAGCCGCGCGAGCTTCTCGCGGTCGGACGCTGCCTGGTTCAGCATGATAACAAACTCAGAGTTGGAGAGCATCGTGCTGGCCTGAACGGAGTCAAGCAGGTACTCCACGTTCTGCGTAATCGCAGTCGGATAAGCATTACGCTTACGGAACTGACGCCATGCGGAGTTGAAGAACTGCGCCGAGAACTCATTTTCAAACACCACATGAAACTCGTCGATAAAGACATGGGTGCGCTTGCCCTTCTTCCAGTTCAGCGTCACACGGTTCAGCATGGTATCGGTGATAACCAGCAGTCCGGTGGGCTTGAGCTGAGAGCCAAGGCCGTGAATGTCGAACACCACAATGCGCTTGTCCAGATCGACATTGCTCTGCTTGCCGAAAATGTCCAGCGATCCGGTGGTATAAAGTTCAAGAGACAAAGCGATCTGCTTTGCCTCCGGTTCAGGCTGCTCCAGGAGCATATCACGCAGCGTACAGAGCGTCGGGACGGTCCCGTCCTCTGCGGCATTGCGATAGACATTGGTAATGCAGCGGTCAATGATGGACTTGTGCTGAGGGCCGACGCCCTTTTTGTCGATCTGCTCGATCAGCGACATGATGAACTCAGACTTCACCACGATGGGGTTGTTCTCACCGTAGCCGTCAACCATATACATGGCATTCAGCCTGTCCCTGCCTCCGGCAGAAACCCTGATAACCGATCCGAGATTACCCATCGCCTCCACCAGCGGCGCATACTCGCCTTCAGGGTCGCAGATGAGGATATCATCATCGGTGTTCAGCATAAGGAAGGTAATCAGCTCCTTGGCAGAAAAGCTCTTGCCGGAGCCGGGAACGCCCAGCAGAAACGCCGATTGGTTCAGGAGGTTTGCCTTGTTGCACATGATGAGGTTGTGAGAAATGGCGTTCTCACCGAAATAAATACCACCCTGATCCATGATCTCCTGTACCTTGAACGGCATCAGAACCGCGAGACTCTCAGTGGTAAGGGTTCTGAACGTGTTAATCTTTCTGACGCCAATCGGAAGGACCGTGTTCAGTCCGTCCGTCTGCTGGAACTTCAGCGTGGCCATCTGGCACATGTGCTTTCTCGCAGTAGAGAGGATTGTCTCGGTATCCAGATCGAGCTGCTCCTTGGTATCCGCCGTGATAACCATCGTCACAACGGCAAACATCATGCGCTGGTCTCTGGTCGTCAAATCGTCCAGAAACTCCTTGGACTCTTTGCGCTGGAGCTCCATATCATAGGGAACGACGGCGCTGAAATTGTTGTTCTGATTCTGCTTGCGCTGCCAGTTGGTGATATTGGTTTCAACGCCCAGCAGTCTGTTCTCGACCTCGCGTACCGCTTCATCCGTAGGGATAGGGATCACGTCGATGGACAGCATCAGATTCCGGTTCAGCTCGGTAAGCTCAGAGAGCATACTATCCTTGATATAGCTCGCGTAGTCTTTGAGGAACAGAACTCTTGCGAACTTTTCTCCGAGCTTGATGTGGTCTGCGCTCCGCTCCACGCTGTCCGGACAGATATAGTCGCGGAAGTCGTGACCCATTCGCGCCTTCTTGTTGATGTTCATCTCAAAGGCCGTCTCATCGCCGGGGCGGTAAAAGTCGTGAAGGATACGCAGTCTCTGTACCGCATTGAGTGCAACGCACTTGGAACCAAGCCCCGTGAAATGGGTCGTCAGATCCGCACCGACTCTGGCAAAATATGCTCGCGCCTCCTCAATGTCCTTCTTGCTCACGGAGATGGTCACATACTTTTCCTGCGTAATGCCATTGGCTCCGGTTGCCTTATCCAGGAGCATATTGTTGTACTCCATGCGGTAACCGTCCAGCCCGTCGCGCTTCATCGGCATGAGAATGGAGTCCTCAAAATCCGCCTTGTTCAGTCTGTGGTTGTTGATCGTGATCTTCGTGGTTGCGCCGCTATCCAGACTATTCAGAAGCTCAGAGTACGTCAGGAACATGCTTTCCTTATCCTCTCGACTTGCCACCATATAGTTGATGTCGCTGAACTTGTAGGTCTTGGAAAACTTGTTTCCGACCTTAAAGATACCGTCAGGCCAGATGCACTTGATGGGGATCAAATCCTGCACCTTCTTCGGCACCACGAACTTCTCTTTATCCTGAGACAGGATTGTTTTGATGCTTTTAATCATTGCCTTTGTAGACCTCCTTTTCCTTGGCGTCGATGGTGTCCTTCAACGCCTCGTAGTAGATATTCACCGGCTCAAACTTGATCTGCTTCGGCTCAATCAGTTCTGACCGCAGCCACGCCCAAACAAATTGCTCTGCCGTCATCCCGTTATAGGAGATAAATCCCATTGCGGCGAAAGGAGCCGCGCCGAGGATGCACATCCAGGAAACGGTTTCCGTTCCAACATGGGGCTTGAGCGCAAAGTACAGCACGATAGCAACACCAACAGCCAGCAAAGAAAAAACGAACTGTCTGAAGGACAGTCCGAAGAACATTGACTCGGTATAGTTCCGAATCTCTCTATTGATTTTTACTTCCATTTTCTTTCCTTTCCCGACGGGCAGCTTCCTGAAGCTCCGCCTTGCAGACACACTCATCTGCAAGGCAGTTTACTTCACGGTTCTTCCTGCCGCCGTAATAGAGACAATACTTGCAATCGCAATCCGCTACGGCATAGCCGCGCCACTTATTCATGATTCTCTTTGCCATGACGCACCTCAGATTCCCATCATTTCTTTGACAAGGCGATCCGCCATCTTCACAGCACCGACGAGGATCAGCATATTAAAGATCAACTCACCGATATAGCTCCAGACCATAGACGCCGCTGTCGCGCTTGTGTCCACGACAGGCGGGCTCGACGCGAAGACAGAGAAGATGATGCAGGCAAGAACAATGATCGCTCCCTCCATACATACAGAGGCATAGCTCTTTAGGAAGCTCTTGCCGATATTCTGTGTGGGTTCACCGGCAAAGGTGGAAAGCGGAACCGGTGCGATTGCCGTGTACATATACATTTTGAAAAACCGTCCATAGACGCTCAGGATCATCACGAATGAGAGCACCCACACGAACAGTCCGCCGATGAGCGTAACCGCCCATAGTGGAATGGACTCAAAGAAGCCGCAGTCTTCAACCGCCGTGACAATTTCTTGCGGCAGGATGGTCGGCTGCGGCGTACCGAACCCGGCAGAGTTCATGATTGTGCTTACCACGTCTTGGACGATTTCAAGAATTGCAAGCATGAGTTCCATGCCATACGAGATCAGTCCCTTTGCGATTGCAAATCGGACAAACAGTTTTACAGCGTGTTCAGGCTTTTTCAGGTCAGCAAACGATCCACACGTCTTTACAACGCCCACCACAAAGAAAAGCACCAGCAGTGCGTAGCCGATGGCTTGTAAAGCTCCGTGGATACTTGTAATGACTGACCAAATAGAGCCACCTTTGAATGTCTGCGGTGACTGTGTGATCAGTTGCCAGATCTCAGACAACTTATCGTTCCATACCTCAAGGGCATTTTCGAGATTCTGTACAATCCAGTTATCCGACATTCGTTACACCTCCAATCCGGGGCGGTCATTGCTGACCGCCCCTTTTTCGGGAAACCGGATCAGCCCACGATCAGGTTGAGGATTTCCTTTGCGAAGGTGATGATGACGCCGCCCGCCAGAGTCAGGAAGCCGTTGGAACGCTGGCTCGGATCGTGGCTCTGGAAGCTGAGACCGACCTGCACAATACCCCAACCGAGAAGGATGAGGCCGACCGCACGAATCAGGCCGAAGATGAAATCAGACAGGTTGTTGACGACCGTGATCGGGTCACCGGCTGCAAAAGCGGTAACGCTCATGCCCATAACCAGGGCAAGGGACAGGACCGCTGCAGCATAGAAGCGGAATCCCTTTTTGACCTTGCCGGGAATCTCCGGCTTCTGAGTGTTGTTCTTACGATTGATGTTTTTCATGTTCTTCTTTCTCCTTTTTATCAAATATTTCTTGGAGCTCTTCTTCTGAGAGCAGTTCAAAATCGTGTAGTTCCGGCTTGATCTCCTGTGCCTGCTTGACAACGTTCTTGTCAAACACGAAAGACATAGCCGCAATGCTTCTGGTGTCTTCACCGTGCGTAAACGCCGGTGCTCCGCCATCGGTGGTTTCCCGTACATTGGGATGATGAAGAATGTCGTACTTGAAATCCTGTACGGGACGCTCACCGCGTATAAAAAGAAGTGCGTATTGATTGTCCAGCATACGCACTTCGTCAGGTGTCATGAGCTCACGCCCTGTGAGCTGGTAGTTTGTAGAGTAGCTTCCATTTCTCCCGCGAGATCGACCGTAAGTGTTCGTGTCGATGGTCTCTTTGCCAAGCAGCTTGGAGACATACTCATGGGTGGACTGCTCATTACCGCCGAGGTAGAGAAACTCGTCGCAGTTGCCGACGATGCTTTCCCATTGCTTCTCGAACAGGGCCTTAAGCTGCGCCAGATTCTGAATGATGATTGAAACTGAAATCTCCCGCGAACGCATGGTAGACAGCAGTTTGTCGAACTCATCAGGTAGGGCGACATTGGCGAACTCGTCCATGACGAAATGAACGTGGACCGGTAGCCTGCCGCCGTGGACAGAATCAGCTTGATAGTAGAGCTGTTGGAATAGCTGCGTGTACAGCATACCGACGATAAAATTGAAAGAAGAATCGTTATCCGGGATAACAGCAAACACCGCTGTTTTCCTTTCTCCGATCTCGCCCAAATCCATTTCATCGGTCTGCGTAATGCCTGCAAGCGAATCCAGGTTGAATTTCTCCAGTCTGGACACCAAGGAGATCTGGATCGACTTCAATGTCTTTGCACTGCCGGAGTGGTACGCCCGGTAGTATTTGAGCGCAATGTGCTCCGGGTTCTTCGCTTCCAACCGTTCAAAGAGCTCGTCAAGGACCGAAAGATAGTCCTCATTGTTTTCTTTCACATCGCCCGCTCTGATCATTTCCATCACCATCGGAAAGTTCTGTTCATCAGGTGGAGCCTCGTAGTGAAGGTAACAAACGAGAGCCTTCAAGAGCATAGCCGCAGTCTGATCCCAGAAGGGGTCCTGCGTTTGGCTGCCCTTTGGCGTTGTGTTCTTAAACAGGTTGGTTGTGAGACGCTGAATATCGTCGTCGCTTTGCAGATAAACAAAGGGGTTGTAGCAGTGGCTCTTTTCCATATTAATGAGGTCAAGAACCTTAATGACGTATCCGTGCTCTTTCAGGAGGTGCCCGGTGTCCCGGAGCAGTTCTCCCTTCGGGTCAAGCACTACGAAGCTCGTATTTGCGTTCATGATGTTCGGCTTGGCGAAAAATCTCGTCTTACCGGCACCGGAACCACCGCATACCAGTACATTCAGGTTTCTTCTGTGCTTTCGACCATCAAGCCCGATTGCGACATTTTGCGTGAGAATCTTGTTCTCTGTCTTATCCTTGTTGGCATATTTCTTGTTGACTGAGCCAGCCGTGCCCCATTTGGCTGAGCCATGTTCTTCTCGTCGCCTGTAATTGTGCTCTGAGGAAAGATAGACGCCGATTGCAATTCCATAGGCCAGAAGCAAAACGAGGACAGCTTTTACACTGTCCTCGCAAAGCTCTATTCTGAATGGGTTTTGCATTATCGTTCCGAACTGCTGTACCAGCCCGATCAGACCATCCTCCAGGCAGGGAGCAATCAACAGGCCAAGCCATACAACAGGAATGATGCCAAGGAAATAGAGGATCACATTCTGTTTGGAAAGCTTATCTTTCCTCACGTTCAGCTCTCCGCTTCTCCTTTTTCGTTGGGGCATCAATGACCTTCAGGATCAGATCGTTGATATCTTCCGTAGGCTTATCGTCCTTCAGAAGGTCGTTCCGGAAATCCATCAGGCCGCTTACCATAAGACGCTGCTCGAATTCGTCCAGCGTCAGGACCTTTTTCTCCTCTGCCATGTCGCCATCTCCTTATCTCGCCTCGTCTCTGCGTTCAACCGGCTGGCGATTCTTGTCCAGAACCTTTGCCATATCCGCAGAGATCACGTTGGCAACGTCACGGATTTTGGAAAGCTCGGTCCTCACGGAACGGGCATCCATCGTGGACATGTTCTCCGGCAGACGGTCAAATCGGAACATATCCTTCGGGAGGTTATTGCGACTGCACAGCACATAGGAGGCGCAGTAGGCAACGAAGGCGTTGTCGCTGCGCTTATAATCACCCTTGTCCAGATGGGCATGAGCAAGCTCCTGGGAAAGGCCACGGAACAGATCCGGTGCCTCCAGCCCACTGCGAACAAAAATCATCTTATCCTGCGGGCGATAGACCGCATTGATACCCTCCGGCATTTCCTGGCTGATCTTGATCGGGCAGGGAGCGTTGTGAATAAGCGCCTTGAGCAGAAGGCGGTCTTCGCGTCTCACATTCCCGCGATCCTTGGGCTTGGCGTTGGTCTGACTGATATCGAACACCTTTTTGGAGTTGTAACTCACGCCGACCGAACCGTCCTCCTTGGTGAACTCCTCACCGGGTTCCAGAAGGACAATTCCGACTTCGCCCTTCTTGATATACACGCCGTTCTCTCTCCAGCTTTTGGAGTCAGCAAGCTGGGTTGCCTCCGGCCTCTGCGCCGTGATGAGGAGGGCGTTGCCGACCGAGTAGCGGTCAAAATGCGCCTGGACATCCAGATAAGACTGGAAGAGCGCACCATCGTTGGCCATGTGCTCGGCGGTCGTGTCGATCAGAGCGAAAGCATCTTCGCGCTCCTGCTTCTTCTGCGCTGCCCATTCCTCCTTATCGAAAGAGGAATAGCTCTTTTCGTCCGTCTCCACGGACTGGCTTGCATTGAAAATGTCATCATAGTTTGCCACGATTTATCTCTCCTTTTCCTTTTTCTTTTTGGGCACCTCGATGTGCTCCGGTCCCCTCGTAGGGGTATCTTTCGTTCTCTGCGCGGAATCCGACCTCTGTCTCTGCTCCTCCCGGATCTCCTTCATCGTCTCTCGCACAGACTTCCGACTCCGTTCCGGCGAATCAGAGATACCCCTGTCGGTTTTCCCGCGCGGCCTTGAGGTAGGCTCGGACTGACGGGACTTCGCAATCCGGCCTTCTGTGGGGTTTTGCGTCTGAGCCTCTTCCTTGTTGGGCTGTTTCGCAAGCATGGCATCAACGAAAGCTTCATCCTTATCCTTCTCCGTGGTATGACGGTCAGGTTCCGGACGGTCGCTGTTCTTTTCCTCGTTTGCCTTGACGATTTCGCCCCTCGCGGTAGCCAGATCGGTTGTGGCAATTCCAAAGCGTTCAAAGATGCGGTTGATTTTGCTTGCGTCTTCGGCACGAACAAACACGTCGGTATGGCCGTCTGTGTCTGTCTTATCCTTGAGGACACAGTACAAGACGCCGTACTTCTTGGCCTCCCGGCAGAACTTTTCCAGTTCATTGTCGCTCACGGAAAACACTTTGAGTTCTTTTCCGCTCCTGAGCATACTGGTAAGCCTCGTTTTGCCGCGCGTCTTTTTCTGATCCTTCAGGACCGCATAGAGAAGAACAGCCAGCCGCTCCGCAGCTTTACCGCTGATCTTTGCGGCGACTTCAACCCCGTTCAGGGTCATTCTCACGACTTGTTCTGCCGCTTCTCCTGACGAGTAACTCATCTGTCGTTTTCTCCTTTCTTTCAGATTCCTGCTGCCGGATATCCTCAAGGTTCTCTTGAACCCTTGCAGACCGCTCGGCAATGGCGGCGCAAAGCTTGATTTCCTTGCGTATGGCACTCATCTCGCTGGTAATAACGTCAACCTGGGCTTTTATCTCCGCAGCGCCTTTCTCATCGTTCCGACGAGAACACTGCCTCTGTTTGTTCTTCAATCCCTTGCGTTCATTGTCCAGCGTATTTATCAGGGCTTCCTTATCGACTTTGTACGATAGAAGCCTCTCCGTAGTCGTGATGCCTGTACGTGCAAGAAAGTCAGCCTGAGCAATATACTGATCGAGCTTCGTCACATCTTCGCGCAAAAATACCGACACCTTTTTGATAGATGCCGGCTTGTGAACGATGATGTGAAGTTCGTAACAGTAGTAAAGATAGAGGGCATATAGCCCGGTTGCTTTTTGCGCCTTTTCCTTGTAGTGATAGTAAGGCGCTTTCTTGTCTTCCTTCACTTCCGGGAAGGGCACTCTTTTTCGGATATTGTTCTGGATGCGCTGCTTGATGGATTCGAGCTCATAGAACTCTCCCAACTTATCCAGACGGAAGTGTTTCTTGCCATGAAGAATAACTATGGGATGCTGCCGCGGAGTGCCTGTTTCTGTCTTTGTCTCGATCTTATAGCCCATTTCCTCCATTACGCTGATGAAATCCCGCTCCGTGGTGGAGGCAAGAATTGCACGGTCAATATCCGCGCGGATCGTGTCTCTAACTGTAGGCTTTCCATTCTTTTCAGCAATCCACTCCCCATAATTCTTCTTTTTCCCGTCAGGATTCTCAATCACAGAGATCCATGCTTCACGGCACAGCCGATCGGATACTTCTCTCATGTGTCTGTAATCCTCCGGTGAATTGTAGAACTTCAGGCCGTCCACATCCGAAACGGAATTGATGACGAAATGATTATGATAATGGCCCGTGTTACAGTGGGTTGCAATCACAACCTGGAAGCGATCTCCCCAAAGCTCCTTGGCGAGAGCTACACCGATATTGTGCGCGGTATCTGCATCCACCTCATCAGCCTTGAAGGACTGGTAGCCGTGGTAACAGACTCTGCCGTCTTCTTTACCGTACCGATGCTTCACCTCCATGAACTCCTTTGCCGCATTTTCTTCGCTTGAAAGATTAAGGCAGGTCACAAGAGCTCTGGTCTCCGTCTTCATCTCATCGGCGGCGTATTCAATGACGCCCTCGATTTCATGAAGCTTCAAGAGGCTTTTCTTATCATGCGTCTTTTCGGGATTTCTGGCGTAGTTAATGACCTTATCTACTCTGCCTTTGATCGGCCAGATAGAAGTGACTGCCATTAACCGGTGCCGGAGGTATAGGCGTCGGAGACCAGTTTCGTCGCCGTTCTGAGTTCCTCCAGTCCTTTTCTGAATTGGGGCATATCCGGGACGTTTGTAGAATTGAATCTCTTCAACGTCTGATCCAGATTGTACCCGGCTTGACGCATGGCACGGATAAGGTAAGGAACATCAGCAGGCGGCGCTTCATTAACCTCTTTGTTTGCAACAGAGTGCCGGATGAAGCCGCCGATAGACATTCCTGCTTTCTTTGCTTTCTTCGAGAGTGCAGACAGTTCATCCTTAGTGAAGCAGACTTCTACTCTGCAATTTCTCTTTCTCAATTTAACATCACCTTTCTTTCTGGGGTTTCAGGGACATTGCCCCAGACAAGCTGAATCTGTACGGACAGATTCGTTGCTTGTTAAGACAATGCCACTGAACCCATGGTTTAGATTACTTCGGCACTTCTAAGATAAGAAATGCCTTTCTTGGAATACTGGAAAGTAACTCTGACGCGGGTATTAAAAGGAACATCCGCGAGGCCCTTGTAGTTAGAGTCCTGCCACGCGGAAGTGATGATCTTTCTTCCATCATCAAAGTCCAGATAAACCAAGAGCTTACTGTTCTTGTCCCAGCGTTTGCAGACCATCTCAGCCTCAAAAGTCCCTTCAAAATCAGGGAAGTTGTAGTCTCGACCGTCAAAACCGGAGTCCAAAAACTCCTGCCAGGACAACGCTCTCTTTTCCATTGGTGTTTCACCTCATCTTTCAGTGGGTGGCTCCATTTTGGCTTCACCCAGATTTTTGCATCAAAAAATGGCTCCATATTGGCGCCATCAGAAGCTGTTGAGAAAATCAATAACAGTATTCTCATTCTCATCACTCTGCTGTCGTACTTGTAGAGCTCCAATGGATAAGGTCAAAGGCAGAGCTTTCAACTCCTCTGATACCACTTTGCGAAGTATCCATTCCAGATGCTTATATCGCTCTGCGTCATTGATTCGCTTGATAATCTCCGTGTTGATCACAGCGATATCTCCATTGTGTAGGAGTTCCCATGCTCTACGCTCATCAGCATCTTCCATGTTGAAACGTAGGCTTATTCTTTTGTAACTCACGGCTGACCACTCCTTCGGACATTCAGTTCTGACAGATACTCATAGCCTTTTGCTGTGGCGCAGATATCGTCGTTAATCGTGACACGTTCCTTATCGAAGATGCCGAAGTTTCGGATGAGACAACTTCCACCGCCGAGAACATAGAGCCTCATCAGCTCAGGGTTGTACTCATGCTCACGGAGTCTTTGGAAGATCCCCTCCACATACTCCGTCGCTGTATCAGTGATTGTTTTCAGATACTTCTCATTGATGTCCGCTGTCCCGAACCGAAACACGCGGTTGATGATCGCGTCATCGACGGTGGTATGGTGAACTCTCATCACGTTCTCACGAGCAGCCAACAGGCATTGGTGTGTTCCGAACTTCTCCGTGAACATATTGCCAGGAACCGGCTTTTTGTCGTTGATGAACATGATGTTCATTGTGCCGTTGCCGATATCACAGAGCATATTCACACCCTTGAAATCGGAGAGCCTGTCAGCCACGGCAGCAAAGCCCTGCGGGAACACATCGACGCCTACTACCCCAATAGAGTAATTAGTGCTGCGGAACGAGAACTCAACTGACCGGTTCTGCAGGAGGTAGTTCTTGAAGTCATCCCGCTGGCCGCTTACCCATGTCAGAGGAAGCCCTGCGGCGATTCTGATCTTGCCGGAAGTAAGCTTTTTGATATTCATCTCCCTTGCAATCGCGGCAAGTGCCAGGACATAGTAGTCATTGTCCCTTGTCTTGTCTGCAAGGAATTCCTTATGGCCTTCGCCGATCAGATAGAAGCGATTCCCATACACCAGCATGTTATCCTTGAAGACCGGCTCGGTGTCGTAGGCTGCAACACTTGCCGGAAAGCAGCAGTTTGCGGTCTTGATATTTCCGTAGCCGCTGTCAATCCCGATGATAAAGGTATCGTCGATGATTCTCATGCTCTCACCTCCATCACCTCGAAAGATCCGGTTCCGGCTTATAGGGAACAGACATCAGCGTTCCATTCATGCGAATGAGCCTCTCAGGGTTTTCAAACTGCTTCATGAAACGGTCGATCTGCTCCTGATTCAGAGACCCGTAGTTGGGGCCGCTGCAATCGCAGATGAAGAAGGGTCCGAAGATAACGTCGATCATTTCCTTCTCGTCACTCTTCATATAGCACCTCTCGATCTTCCATCCGTCCTTGCCTCCCTTTTCGCTCTGCATATAGCCCTCCAGACGGATCATTGGGTCGGAGCCGTCGAGTGCGCTGGCGTAAATGGAATAGCCGCCCATATTGGGCTGGAACGCCTTATTGTTGCTACTCACGGCGTAGGTCCGCGCAGCCTCCGGATATGGCTTTGTAAAACTGTCTTCGGTAAAGACGATATATCCCGTAAGATGCTCGCCACCATTTCGTTCGGCCTCGCGGAACCTGCTCGTCAGTTCACCATAGGACATTTCAACCTCCTGCGGCTCACTGTAAATAGCCCTGTTGGGCATCATGCCGTTGAACTTGCCTTCCTCATTGCAGATGATAGCGACGGCCTCCTCGTAGGGGCAGAACTGCTCGATATCGCCCTTGACGGTCTTCTGGAGACCAGCAAGCGTGTTGCTGATCTCGGCTACTCGTGCCACCTTGCCGGGTTCGCAGAGAACGACCTTGATCTTATCTTCCTTGTATTCCTCTGTCAGGTAGGGATCGAAGTCGATCTGTTTGAAACCGATAGAGTCGCAGAAGTGGAAGGTCGAATCGCCGTTTTCGTCTACGATTTCGACAACATCCGACACGGACAAAGACCGGCCCTTATAGCCCTCCGGGTGTTCCAGATTGAACTTGCGGTACACATCCTCAAGGTCTTTACAATCGACCTCACCCTCGAACACACGGTCATAGATGCGGCTGTCGATCTTGTCTGAACCCTGATACATTTTGAGCAAGTCCAGCCCTTCAAAGGCGATACGATTATGGTCCCGACCCATATTGATCTGATAAATCGTAATGTCCATTATCGTTCTATTTCCTCTCTTTCTCTCATGATTCCGACGCGGATTTTGAGTTCATCATTGACGTCTTTCCCGTGCAAGGGAGGTTCGTCAAGCACCGTGTACTTCTCTTGGAGCCCGGATACGATTCCGGCGACAGCCCCGCGCCCGATGCCGTCGTTGTCAAGATGAAGATGGACTGTCTTTATGCTTGGGTAGTCCTTCAGATAGCGCTCCAGCGCAACAGGCACAACTTTCTCCCGCTTTGTCTTGTAGACACCAGCCAAAGAAAGGAATGTTTCTTTCTTCCACTCTTTTCCATTCAGGAGCAGCATCGTCGCGTAACTCATGGCGTCAATCGCGGACTCAAAGACATGAATGTGTTCGGGTGCCGGATTCTCGTTCATGGAAAAGGAAAAGTGTTTATTGCTCCCTGTTAAATCGCCCTTGTAAGGACTTCTTGTAGCCCGAAGAGCCCCGTATCGGGGAGTGCCTTCCTTGTCATAACCTACGAAAAGCGCATTGTGATATTCTGCCGTCTGGTACAGAAGCTTTTTCTCAATGCAGTAGAGTGTCACGGCTGGATGGATACCTCTGCTGTACAGATATTTCTCTACTTGAGAGGTGTCTTCATCCAGCTTCGGCATCAGAAGATCGCGGTTGACCTTCTCCTTCTGGTAATAAGGGATTGGCTCTTTCACTGCGGCGTTTCCAAGGATGGTTTTCACAGCATCTATGAAGGAGTAGTCCTTGACCTTTATCAGATAATCAAGCGCAGATCTCCCTCCAACGTCATGCGAAAACCAGTACCATTTCCCGTTGCTGATTCTGAGCGACTCGTGTTCGCGTGTGCAGTAGGTGTTGCCGGATACACGAACAAGCTCCTGCGGCTCATAGTTGCGAAGATAGGTCATGAGATCCATCTCTCTCGCCTTAAGAATGTCATCTGCCGCAATATAGCCCATCGTACATCACCTCGCTTCCTGCTGCTGACGCATAAAGTCTCTGCGGATGATCGCATTGGCGCGGCACTCTATGGTGTCACGGATGTTGTCCATGTGATCTGTTTCTCGCTTCTCAAAGTCCTTGAACACATCGGCAAGCGGGCTGCGCGACTGCAAAAGCGCCTTGCACTGCTTGTCAGACAGATCGTGGTACTCCAGAGCCAGGACGATATCCTCTCTCACCGTGAACTCATAGCAGTGATTGAGGATTTCATCAGGCGGCTGAGATAGCAGCCATTCACGATACCGCTGCTGTTCAGCGAACATCTTCTCATACAGTGCGGTATTCAGCTCTTCATTGGTCATTTGCAAAACCTCCTTCATAAAGATTTAGCCGCCGATGTGGTAAGCATCGACGGCTATGTAAAAGCACTTGGGACAAAAAAAGACCGTTCATCTAATTTCAGAATGAACGGTCATGATGGTTGTTATATTCAGTTGTTGTAGGGAACTTTTCTGGCATATGATTTCCGATATATTCCCCAATATTAAAAGGTCTTGATACACTTGGACCTCATGAAGTCCATGATCTCGCTGGTATCCTTATCTTCGTAATAAGCAACCAAAAGACGCTTAAACTCTGGAACCTCTTTTTCCGGGATGATGATCATGCCTGCTCCCTGCGAAATCATGTAATGATTCGCAAAGATCACGGAAGCTCTTTTGTTGCCATCGTTGAATATCTGCGCTTTCATACAGTACAGGCAAAGAGTGATGGCCTTTTCATCAGAAGGAATCGAATCTGCAAGGATCGCCTCAATGTTCTCTTTGACTATACTTTCTATCGGCAGCGGCGGAATATAGCTCGTACCGCCGATTGTTACAGGCACTCCGCGAATACGTCCTCCGTCTTGATAAAAGCCTTCGTTTACCAGCTTGGCGATATGGCAAAGGATCGAATAGTCGGTAGGGTAGCTGATAACATCCTTATCCAGAACAAACTCCCATGCGTGCTTTAGGTTCAGTATCTTTTGCACATCGGAAGCTGACATACCGGACACCTTGCCGTTTTCGATAATGTCCTCCGTCTGGGGGAATGTTGTTGCAACACCTTCCAATACAGCCTGATCGTAGATATTGGACTTCATATTGGCTCTGGCAAAGTCCAGATTGAGTTGGACTCTCGCTGAAATCTCTGCATCTGAGTATCCAAGCTGCGCCAGTTCCTTGTCGAGTCTCCGAATGTTCTTTTTCAGCTCTCTGCCTTCACGGGCATTTCTCAGAAGCAACTGATACAGTTCATCGGAGTACTCTCCCACATAAGTGGAAGTCAGCCTGCTCGCTATACGTTTGCGAATATAGAGATATTTTTTTCCATCACGTTCTTTTATTTCAGGGTTGCCATCGTAAGGAAGTAGATTCAGTCTTGCTTGAAAATCTGCCCTTTGATGAAGCAGCTCCTGAATTTGCGGATAATTGTTGTTCATAGCGCCCTCCTTGTAGGGAACATTTATTGAATCTATTATATCATAATGTTCCCCAATTTTCAAGAGGTATTCGTTATTTGATCAAATGACAGCCGCAGTATTTCTCACCTGCGGCTGTCACGGTTTTATTTCATGATTTTCAGTAGCAGTTCATTAATGTCTTCTGTCGGCTTGCCCTGCGCGATCAGCTTATTTCGGAACGCAAGCAGCGCATATTGGGCAAGCCGAAGCTGTTCGGAGCCCAGCTCTACGATTCGCTTTTCTGCTTTATGCCGGAACATCTCAAGCACCTCCATCTGTTTTCTAACTTCATTGTAGCGAGAGACGCCCGACATTACAAATGTGCAAATTGTTTTTTTATCGCTCTCTGTCATCGCTGGACCGGCTCGGTTCTTCCTCGGCTCGCTCACCGTCAACGATCTCATTTTCTCTCTTATCGAGGTTGAGCATAGCGTTGAGTTCATTGAGCCGCGCCGTCTTGGTCTTCAGTTCATCCTCCTGGGGGAACGGCTTTTGAACCTCAAGCTTTGCGTTTTCGAGCTGGACCTTCGTGTTTTCGAGCTGCGCTTCACAGGCTGTCAGCTTCTCTTGGAAGCTGTTCAGGGCATTGTCCAGTCGCTGGATATTACCGAAAATGTCGGTGCCCAGCGTTACCGTATGCCGCAGCTCATGCTTCAAGGTGATTTTATACTCCCGGCTGAAGCTGTCAAAGAACAGCTCCATATCAAAGCCGCGATATTCACCGATGTGAATTGGGTCTGGATTTGTCATGGACTTGCAAAGCCCGATGATGGCTTCACCGGCTGCTTTTTTGTCCGTTACCGTTCCTCCCGCCATTATCATAGAAGAGAACCCATCCTCATTTGGCAGCGTGTTTTGAGCAAGCTGTGCCATGTCAGTCTTATAGCCATCAATCCGCTGCTCCAGCGATTTGATCTTCTGTGGGAACTCCTTGATGATCTGATCCTCCAGCGCATAACGCTGACTCAGGTGGTTGGCCTTGAGAAGCTTCAAGCGGGAAACATCAATGTCCAGATCATGAGGTAAGCCAGCATTACTGACTCCCTCCAGAACCGTGCAGGCACCTCTCGGCGCACACGGCTCGCCGTTTACCATCATCTTGCGATTTATTAGACCGGTGAATCATCTCATGGCAGTTCGGACAAACAGCAAGTGTTTTGCGGTGACGTGACCGCATTACCTGTTCCCATTCAGCATTTCCTGTGAGGTCTTTCAACCGCTTAACCTGGTGAATCTCGATATCATCGCAGGTTGTTCCGCATAGTTCGCATGTTTTTGCGCGTAACTTGCAAATCAGGCTGCTGGGCTTTGCATATTTTTTGTAGGTTGCTTGCATGTCAACCTGTCCAAATAGCGGCTCTTTTCGTCTCTCGAATCCTTCGTTGTAGTACACACACTCTTTCGGCCCAGCTTTCGTCATATAAGGGACTGTGAAAATGCCCTTTTTCAGATATCGAGCTTTGATCTTCGAGGTCTTTGTACGATATTTCGCAGCAAAGGTTTTGAGCATGCTATACTTCATCAGGCTTGAGAAATGAGCCATTCTTATGGGATTGCACGCCAGCGAGTAGTAATTAGCCAAGCCTCTTACCTCGCTGTTGTACTTGCTTAGAATCTCAATGTCCGAACGGTTAATGAGTTTCTTCCTGTGGATGGCCTTCCAACGTTCTTTACCATTGGTATCCTTCTTGATACGGATTGCTCCTACTTCCAGCAGCTTCGCCATCGTTTTATCAAATGGCGTATAGAGTTTTACCACCGCTGAGTACACACGGGACTTTGTTCCGTTTTTCAGCTTTTTTGTTTCCTGAGACCGAGACACCTTGATATCATAGCCAAGAAAACGGGCACATTCTGATGTGTGGGTGATTTTCGTCTTTTCTGCTGAGAGAGTTAAACCTAATTTCTCTTTCAAAAATATGGCAAGATCGGCTTTGAGAGCTTCGGCGTCTGCTTTATTCCCAATCATTCCGATGATAAAGTCATCAGCATATCGGATGTATTGCAGACTTTTATATCCCTCATCGAATACTTCGCAATGCGGTAGTTGCCGAGCACTTGCTTTCAACGAACGGATGTGGCGGGCACATTCTCTCTGTTCCTGTTCATTGAGCGTGTCCCAAATCCTTGCATATTTACGTTTCGTTCTTTTGGCCAAACCGTTCATACGCTCATATTCGGGGTTTGCTTTTCTGTGTGAGGAACTTCCCCTGTCGAATTGCTTTTTGTACTCCTCAATATGCTTGTCCAGCTCGTTCAAATAGATATTCGCAAGGATTGGACTGATACCTGAGCCCTGCGGTGTGCCTGAATAGGTCATATGGAATTTCCACTGCTCCATATATCCAGCTTTCAGGAACTTCCACATCAGAGCGATGAAGGCTTCATCCTTGATGCGTCGGCGTAAGATATCGATCAGCACATGATGGTCAAAACAATCGAAACAGGCTTTGATGTCGCCTTCCACAAACCATTTCGTCCCAGTGAAAGTGCGCTGCAGATGCAGCAGAGCCGTATGGCAACTTCTACGAGGACGAAAGCCATGTGAGTTTTCTGAAAAGGTAGGTTCATAGATGCTTTCCAGTATCATTCGGACAACTTCCTGCACCAGTTTATCATTGGCCGATGGGATTCCCAGTGGCCGTTTTTTATCACTGTTCTTCTTCGGGATGTATTCCCGACGTGCAGGGTGCGGCTGATAGCTTTTGTCTTTCAGGGATGCAATGATCCCTTCAATCCTTCTGCTGCTCATGCCGTCAATGGTGTTGCCATCCATTCCCGGTGTCATACTTCCATCATTAGCGTATACATTCTTGTAGGCCAGAAGATAGAACTCCGGGTTATACAGATTTCGATACAATCTCTCATATCTGTACGTTGGGTCTTTTGCTTTATCGCTTAGACTATTCAATACATCAATCGGATTTCTCATAGTGCCTCACGCACCATCCTTTCTGTTTGTATTAAAAAGGTAAACTGCTCCCCTTTGCCATGTAGGCGGTTTTCCCGCTTCCGTTTTTACGGCCATCTCTGTTAATTCAGAGTCCTCGGACTACTATGGGAGCTGTGTAACCATGCCCCTTACGGGGTTTAGGTCATCCCCGGTAGCGTATATCAATATAGCGTTTTGCGTTGTCGGATGCGACTTTTGCCGTTTACTTCTGTCTTGAAGTTACTTTGCTTCGGATATCACATAGCCATCCAAAATGGAAGAACGGCTATCGAAGCACCGTAGGTTTCAGCATCTTTCCTACGGAGGGCAAGATGTCCCCAAGCTCCGGCTATCGTATCAGGCAATCCAGCTTTCATCCTCATACGCAAATTTTCATCCCCATGTCCATCGGTTCTTTGGATGCTGTATATACCGCTGCACACCCATCCTTCCGGATAACAACATGCTACACTCCCCATTGGGTTTCCCCATCCGGATAAGTTGTGGGATGATAGGTTTACTTCTTTCACCTTCCTTTCTTGATATCTTTACCTACCGCTTGCTAAAGGCGGATTTTGATATACACCCTTACGGGCGCACCATCTTTTCCTTGATGGCAGGATCACCGGCGCAGAGCGCCTTGATCTCCGCATAGGACAGGGCGGCCTCGTCAATATCCTCACAGGAGCGTACCGGACTTTTGCTGGTCATGATCTGGGAGATGAATTTCTGCTTGTTCTCCACCGTCTGCCAGAGATAGGCGTCAAAGGTGCCCTCGGTAACATAGCGGTAAATCTGTACATCAGGATTCTGATTGCCCTGCCGGACAATGCGTCCCGAACACTGCTCCAGATCACCAGGCCGCCAGGGGCAGTCCAGATCATGAAGAGCGATCAGACGATCCTATAGTGATAGGTAATCCTTTGGCGAACTCACCTCCGGATTTTCCCCCACT
>ERZ773264.752-NODE-752-length-45036-cov-90.972144_pt1 | contig 45036 bp, 33 predicted proteins | sample MGYA00511910_ERZ773264 | MGnify/ENA primary metagenome ERZ773264 (study PRJEB29015, sample SAMEA2737739) | human gut metagenome | biome: human gut; feature: human-associated habitat; material: faeces | place: China | collected 2012 ...
TGGTTCCCCAATCAGTCAATGCCAACATCTGTTTCTCGGTGAGGTTATAGGTCAGAAGTGGAGAGTCGTGTCCCTGTACCGCTAACTGATAACCGTCACCGTTGGCAATGATATGGGCTTGCATACCATTGCGCATCAAGATGTCACGCATCTCTGGCTGCAAGTCCATCTGTCTTGGATTCAAGTTCTTTCTTATCGCCATAGCATGATTTTATTAAGCGTTCTCTTTTTCCATTCCTTGCTCTAACAGTTCGTCTTTGTACTTCACAAACTGTTCTGCACTCTCGTTGCTGATGCACAGGGCATGTTCTTTGCAGTATTCCTCATACTCGTTCTGCCATTCCTCACTGAAATGGTTCACATAGTCGAGCCAACCGTATTCACCGCTCTGCATCTTCTCCACGAGAATGTCTTCTGTATAATAAGGTCCTTTTCTCATTTCTTCCCTAAATTTGATGTTTCACGTTACTTTCTTGCGACAGCCGATGCATGTCTTCCAGCAGCTTTCTTTTGCTCATTCCACAGTTCTTCGGTATATTCCTCCTCTGGAACATAGTCGAGGTTTCCGTCATCGTCCATCACCCAACAGCCATAGATGCCAAAAGTGTATTTGTCCCACTCTCGCTTGCCTTCCTTGCGCCACTGCTCACCATCACCGTTGGCGAAGCGGATGCCTGTGTCGCTCTTCAGGTCGATGCCTACGGTCACAGGTTCGTCTTCTACGGCAAATGTCAGTGCCTCGCCATTTTGGATGCTCTTTAGCTCCGTTCCTCCAAGACTGAGTTCGTCAGATAGCACCTGCAAGTTTCTACCAATCACAGGTGTCGGCACAGCCATCACTTGGTTGGTCTCTCTGTCTATCTGCACGAATGCCTTGATATGTGCACCATCTGGCATATCCACATCTGCCACCACTGCCTTGCCTTGTTTCAACAGTTCCTGCTGCTCCTTGGTGAAATTGTCCAATGGGGCATACTTCAAAACAGGATAGAACATCACGTCAACATTTCCGTCAGCCATTCTCACCAAGGCAAATCGGGTTTTGCTCATGATACTGTAACCCTCGTTTACTTCTATGCTCACTGGCAACACTGGCGATGGACGACCATTGCTGATGTCTTCCAATGCATGCATCGGAAGGTCTTCTATCATCTCGTGGGTGAGTCCAAACTTAGCGAGTGTCTGATATGGCACTTCACTTTCTTCAAATGAGTTTCTTTTCATATTCTGATTATATTTTGAATAATACTTTGCATATAGCCATGCAAAGATAGCCCAAGAGTAATGAATACAAGAAATCCTACGTTCTTCTGCTCAATCTTTTCCGTTTTATTATGATTATATCATCATTTCATACTCTCAATCATACTTTAATCTTATTTTATGTTATACTTTTACAGCATCGTGTATCACTCTTGATTTCTTTCCTTAACTTTGCACCATGAGAAAGAAAATAGTGGCATTATGGGTAATAAGTTGTCTGGCGGTATCGAATGCAAAGGCGCAGTTCAACACCGTCAGCAATAACGTATGCCGTTACAAAGTCAGGAAAGTGGAGGAGAAGTTTCTGCCTCCTGCAAACAATCAGGTAGATTCCATCACAGCAAATCTACCACTACAGGAAACAGAGTCTGTGGATAGCAAACAAAAACAGTGGATAAGCAGCTATTCAAGCATCACTTATCCACTGAAATCAATCAAAATCACCAGCCCTTATGGCTATCGTCGTGACCCATTTACAGGCAAACTGTCATGGCACAACGGTTTGGATCTTCGTGCGAAGAACGAACCTGCCTATGCCATGATGGATGGTATTGTCGAAAAGGTTGGGTATGACAATCGTTCTGGCAACTATGTTACATTGAGGCATGGCAAGTTTTATATCAGCTATTGTCATTTGTCTTCAATCATAGTCCGTAAAGGTGAAAGTGTATTTCCCGGTATCATTGTTGGTGTTACTGGCAATACTGGTCGCAGCACTGGCAGCCATCTCCATCTTACATGCAAAAAGGATGGCAAGAGTTTCAATCCCGCCATCCTTTTCACAGCTAACAGTTCTCCGTTATAACGAAAACAGACCGACATGAACTCTTATTCACATCGGTCTGTTTTCGTCACTGCCATCTACTTCTTTTACGTGTTTTTATCACAATTGGTGTATAAGGCATTCCTTCTTGGGTCATTTTCAAGCCCTCACCATCAAATTGAGTAATTTGGATCTCTGTATCATCCATGATGATTTCACTTTCATAATAGCATGCCAAAACAGAAAAGTAAGTGAAGTCATCTGTTCTCCTGCATATCTTATACCATTGATCAGTCTCACTTTTCTCTATCAGATACGTATTATTGATGACACAGATATTGTCATCTGCCACAATTTCCCATTGCCTTAATGGCCTGTTCATGAGTCCAGGGACATTTCTCACATAACACCAGTCGCCTTCCATTATGATGTTCAGATAACCACGCCTAAACAGGACAGGCCTTGTATAATGTTTCCTATGTGTGACAGGGTCAACCCAAAAGCTTTCATTAACCTGTGCATCCTCCACATACCAAATGCCGTCTTTCTCGATTCTTATCTTATCTTTCGCTGTTCCAAGATATTTCTTGACAGAATAGAAGTTATCGACAGGATAATATTCATAAAGTTTATATGAATTCTTAAGCTTTTCTAAGCTTTCCTTCCTTTCTTCTTTGTCTTTTTGAGCAAACACAGCCAATTCCTCACGAGAATCCACTTTCTCCAGTTTTCTGTCGATGTTCTTCTGTACAAAATACTGCTCATTCTCATCTATATACAGTCGTGAGTTGCCTTCTCCTTCTTTATACATATACACCTTATTCGGCTCGTCCCAAGGAATAAATCTATGCTTCCAGCTCAGTCCTTTTCCTACTTGCAGTTCCAAGGTCTTCACAGTCAGATAGGTCTTTTCATCAATATACTTCGATAGGATGCGAGGGTACAGCTTTTTGCCATCCTCTGTACAGAAGTCGATGCCCATCAGCTTCACACTTTGGGGCTTATTGGCAAACCACAACCTGTTCCGCAAGTCAATCCATTCCTTCCTACCTACTTTCTTTCTTATGTAGCAATAGGCAAAGCCATCGTTGGTCACTTCTATCTTCTTGTATTGGCATTCCAATATCATCTTGCCATCCTTATCCTTGATGCCTTTCAGTCCTTTTTCGTCTTCTACAATCTGATAGCCATAGGTGTCTATAATCATCTGCTGTTGGCGCTCATGGTTGATGATTTTCATCATATCCTCATCACCGTCCATCAGTACATCCATCCTACAGTTGTGACTATTGACTTGCATGCATGCCTCTTGCAGAATGTCTTCCAGAGAAGTACGTCCTTCAAACATACTCTGCCAATCTCTATCCACAGATGGCAATCCAAATCGCTTATACAGTCCCACATTGTCCAGTATCACGCAGTATTCTTTACCTTCTGCTACTCGCAGTCCGCGTCCTACCATTTGCATATACTTAGCCAATGACAGCGTAGGTCTTGCCAATTGGATGAACTCCACATCAGGACAATCGAAGCCCTCCGAGAACAAATCCACACTTACCAACACTTCTATATCATCAGAAGTGGAATTTAGGGAAGAGGAGAGCGAGGACGATTTGAATCTTTCAATAAGCTCTTGTCGCTCAGCAAGCGGTGTCTTGCTCGAAATCGCCACTGCCTTGATGGCATTCTCCCGATAGAACTCTGCTATATGCTCTGCATGCTGAATACTGATAGCATATACGATACCTTTCTTTCCTGGCACATACTCCTTGATGGTAAGGCATAGTCTTTCGAGTGACGGCTTCACATCCATCACCTCGTTCAACTCCTTTTGCTGATAGTCACCATCAGCTCCTCGCTTCTGCAATGAGTCTATCAGCAGCTGGGCAGCACTATCAGGCTTGATGGAGTAATAGTCATACAGGCTCAACCGCCCTTCGGCAATAAACCTTTCCATGTTCCAAGAACATAACAGCATGTCAAACAAATCCGTGAATCCTTTGCCGTTCATTCTATATGGTGTAGCCGTCAGTCCCAACTTCTTCGCTTTCGGATAGGCATTCATTACCTCAGCGTATGTCTCAGCCAACGCATGGTGTGACTCGTCAATCACAATCAGACTCGGCTTTTTCTTTATCTCTCGATAGTGTCTCGACAGCCATTGTATAGATGACACTTGGATTTTCTCAGAATCCAAGGTTGGAAAGAATCTTGCAAGCGTATCCTTGATTTGTGATACAAGTTCTCTGCGATGGGCAACCACCCATACGTTCTTCTTCAGGAACAACCCCACAATGGCTGCAAGCACATGAGTCTTTCCCGTTCCCGTCGGCATTTGTACCATCACAGAGTCATGGTGTCTAAATGCTTCTTGCACTCTATTCACCATGTCCTCCTGATAATCAAAAAGCTGAATATCCTTCGTCATTTCAGATTGATTGTCTGTGTTTTTCCCGTGATGCCTGTTACCACAGCGATTCCATTGTCACGAATCTCCACCTTCTCATATTTTGCATCAACAATCACTTTTCCTTTTAATGTCATAACACCCCAATGTCTGGGAACCTGTTCAAAGGCGCAATAGGCACCGACAGGTTGCGCTATGCTGTGGTAGAGGGGTGGCACGATAACTTTACCATCTACCTTCACTCCCCATTTCTTTCCTGCCTGATACAATTCCACATGTCCTGTCTCTGACTTCTCACGCAAAAGAAGCATCTCGCTTGCTTCCATTTCCTTCTTTTGCACCATCATCTCATGATGGTATTTCTTACCAAGGCGAGGCATCACAACTTTCAAATCTTCATTCTCATTCTTGGGGTTATTGCACCCTATATAGGTCTTCTTCATATTTGAATCCACCAAGTAGTAGTCCTGCTTGCTGTCCATGATAACAATATTTCGCCCATACAGGTTAGCACATAGCCAATATACATGCTCATAATCATTACGCAAAAAGCACAAATCCTTACTCTCCGTATAATCCTTACGCATCAAACCGTCACCGCCTTCATAATAGTACCATACCTGGCAACCACTTCCTACGGAATAATTATTATGATATATCAAGTAATGCCCACGGTTCAATAGGTCATATTGTGAAGGGCGATAAGGTAAAGCAAAGTTCTCGTAGGTACGAGACCTAAAAAGTCCATTATATTCAACGAGCTCCCATCCATTAATGGTGATTACCTTGGGAGCATCCTTCGCGTGAATGTCCTCGTCGATAACTACTCTCGCCAAGAGGTCGTAATAACATACAGTCTTTCTGCGAGGTCGATAGAACAGGATGTTTCCGTTCAGTAGTTTCATGTCATAGTAATCGCCTGGCTCCAGTACTTGTTCTCCTTGTCGGTTCACTACCGTCATCTTTCCATTAGGCAGCTTGATGATGGCAAACTCCCCTTTGCTATCCACAAACTCCCGATACAGCAACGACTGCATCAGTTCCTCATGGCTCATCACCATCATCATTTCCGAGTCTTGACTAATCTGAATACCGTCTTGCACCGCATTCATCAGGAAAAACTCTCTTTCCTTGGCTGTCTCCTTTTTCTTGCCAACTTTCAGCTTTCCTTCAAACATCGCCTTCCAGTTCCATACTTGCGAAGGCAATCCGAACACCCGATACAGTCCCACGTTATCAATAATCACGCAGTTCTTCTTTCCTTTAGCTACTCGCAATCCTCGTCCCACCATCTGCAGGTACTTGGCAAGTGACAGCGTAGGTCGAGCCAACTGCACAAACTCTACATCCGGACAGTCAAATCCCTCCGAGAAGATATCCACATTCACCAGCACTTGGATGTCACCTTTCTTGAAGGCTTCAATATCTTGCTGTCTTTCGGTGACAGGTGTCTTCGAGTATATTGCAATGGCTTTTACGCCATGTTCCTGATACAGTTTTGTGATTTTCTGAGCATGACTGATATTGATAGCATACACGATGCCCTTTCTGTCTTTACCATATTCTTCCAAACTCCGATAGAGCCTTTCGATGCTCGGCTTCTTATTCAGCAACATATCCATCTCCTTGTTCTGGTAGTCACCATCTGCTCCTCGCTTCTGCAAGGAGTCAATGAGCCGTTGCGTCACACCATCCGATTTGATGCTCACTAAATCGTATGTTGCCAATCTTCCCTTGCCGATAAACTCAGGAACACTCCACGACTGCACCAATACGTCAAAGAGGTCTGTGAATCCTTTACCGTTCAATCGGCAAGGTGTAGCCGTCAGTCCCAGAAACTTAGCTTTCGGGAATCTCTCCCACATCTCCTTATAGGTCTTGGCAAGGGCATGGTGCGCCTCGTCAATCACTATCATTCCCGGTTCTTCCTCTATCTCGTCATAGTGCTTCGACAACCATTGTATTGACACAGCCTTTATCGGCATTATGTCAGAAGAAGGATTAACAGAAGAATCTGAGGCAGAAGTTGTAGCAAGGCGGTTTACACCGCACAAACAATTTGGCGAGGGCTTTGATGCCCCGCCAACCTTAGAGCGTAGCGGTTTCGAGCGACGAGGAGGAGCGGTTACAACCCCTGTCCCCTGAGGGGAAAGGGGCTTGGGGAAAGCGGTGGAGCCTCCCTTAAGGGTAAGGGAGAACGGGTGGGTTTTCGAAAAGATTCTTTCAATAGTTTCTCGAATTTGAGAAACCAACTCCCTTCTATGGGCAACAATCCAAACATTACAATTGGAATGTTCCCTCAAAAACGATTCTACGATTGAAGCGAGTAGAACCGTTTTACCTGTTCCCGTTGGCATTTGTGCCATCACGGACCGATGAAGGCGCAACGCCTTCTCAATCCGTTCCTTCATATCCTCTTGGTAATCAAATAGCTTGATTTCCTTCATTCCAAAGTAATTATTTCAATAGATTCTCAACATCCTTGATGGCTTTATCAAGGTCAAAAGCCACTTTACCTTTGAAAATCTCCCAACCATAAGACTTCAATTGCTTCAGCATCTTCACAAAGGCTTCTCGCCAGTTGGATGGGTCGTGTGGTAATGTCTCCATTACCACCTCATAGCCATCACGCACAATCTTTTTCATGCGAGCAGCCTGTTTCGGATAGTCTGCGATATACCAATCTGAGTAGTTGGCACCACTGAAGACAATAGACGAGGCGATAAAATGAGCATAAGCATAGTTGTTGCCTTCCAGATAAACATGTGCTTGCTTCATCCAACCTTCCAACACACGCAGACCATAGTTGAGGTCAGTGGAATCCTCCACCGTCCACTTAAACACCTCATTGATTTTTCTTACAAAGTATTGTGACGGACTCTTACTCGTAGGCTTATACTTATAATTCGGTTGCTTACGACCTTCCTCTCTGTTTCGCTTCCGCTTCCTTGCAGCTTCCGCCTCAATAGGGTCCTTACCAAGATTGAAATCCAGATTTCCCCATAAATCGAAATCTGAAATTTCATCAGGATTTTCCTCGCCATAAGCATCCTCATAACAGCTTACATGTTCACCTGAAGGTGTTGTGAAGTATGAACAAGAACAGTCATCACGCTCATCCTCCTCGATACCATCCCATAGTTTTTGGTTGTCCCATCTTTCATAGACAGCCATATCCATCCACATGCCGGAACCATTGATATAATACTCGCCATTCCATCCCACTATCTGGCAGATAAGGCACATCTCCAGGTGTCCATCAGGAATAGGAGTCGTGACAACAACAGGAGCGTACTGCTCGTTATCCTTGTTCATCAAGGTCAACCTTCCATCCACCAATGCCACCACCCGGTAGCAGTTCAATAGAATACCTCTGATAGTGGAAAGGGAATGTGCCGTTACAGCATCTCCCATCCGCTCAAAGCAATGACCAAGGCGTTGCATCACCGTTACTCCTTCCTTATCCTTCCAGTTGAATGCAAAATCAGAGGACACCATGTTGGATGCAATCCTGCCATCTTCATTGAAGAGTTGCAGATACACCTCTTCACGGTAATTACTGTTCGGAAAGAGCAAGCCGACAGCCAAGTCAGCATGGGCAAAGAACAAAGCCACAGACTTCAATTCGTTGAAATCATGAGATTCCACGCTCTCTTGAACCCATTTCACAAGACCGCTCTCTGGTGCTTTTCCAATGGCTTCACTCACAATCATCTTCACTGCGTTCACTGTTGGAGCTGACAACTCCATCAATTCGCACCAATGCCCCACCATATCTTCCGAACGGCGATACAGCTGGGCATATACACCATCCAATTTCAGATGTCCCATGTTCTCCACATACAACAGTATCTGGATGACATAAAACTCATTGATTTTTTTGCTTCCATCTTTCGCAACGGAGCAAATCCTTTGATATATATCGTAATAGAATGGCACCTCAGCCTGTAAATCCATCGTTGGATAATGCTGATGCTGCCATCTCTCAGCAAATTCTTCTCTTGTCATTCCGCTAAATAAGCACTAAATATTACTACAGGATGCTTCCCAAATAACTCCTGAAATAATATTTATCGGGATAATCCTCAATAAGCTGTCTGATACCATTCTTGATAATCTTATCCACGGCAGCAGACTTTCTCATTACACGCTCTATTTGTCCCAACAGCCAGTTGAACTCCTTTGGCTTTTCTTTAAGCAAAGCCAATCTCTTGATGTCCTTGAATAGTATCTCTCCCACAAAGGCATGATCTTGCTTGGGCACATACTTGATATATTCCGGATAAAGTTCCCACAGGTTCCAATGCTTATGCTCAAACATATCCTTGAGCAAGTCCAACCGTTCCTCCTTGATGAGGATCTTGGCTTCTGCATCCTCATAATCATGCTCCCAATCGGGCATTTTCCAAAGCTCATCAAAAAAGGCTGCCCAATCTTTTCTGTCTATCACCTCTTTCAGAGCCTCATAATATTTGATTCGATAACCACTGACGATAAATCGTTTCTTGCATTCTTCTATCAGCCATTCCTTATCACCTGACAGTTTCAATGCTTTCACTACTTTATCCTCCCATTTCTTGGAGTAGGAGTGAAAGTCATCCTTGTTATCATCTATCACCTCTACCGCCTTCTTATACTCACCCCATTCAATGAGGCTGTCGATATAATGGTCACGGATATTCTCGTCATCACGTTTCTCCCACATCATCTTCTCTGCCTTTGCACGCTTTCCATGCGCTGCCCAGTAATCAACCTTTTGGATGTAATAGCGATAATGGAAGTATTTCTCTTTCTTGTTTTTCAGTCGTTTGCTGATATGAGCCAGATATGCCTTTTCATCATCACCGCAAAGCAACGGCATTGCCTCATCAACAAACCACTCAAAACGCATACAATAGTTATCGCCAATTTCCTCGCATTGCTCAGCAATCTCTCCAAGCATACCCAAGCGGGAATTCTCCTCTATCTCATCACTATTGATCAACAACTCCCTCACCATGTCTGCCGACTGGGTGACAATGTTCTTCAATACCTTGTTTTCCTCTGCCCAAACATCATATCTGGCAGGAGTATAAGCCAGATGGTCGTGCTTGAACTCTCGGCAAGTGATAGTCATCACATATCCTGCTATCAAGGCAGCATCAATCAGATTACCTTTCTTCTTCATGCTCTTGGCTTTCCTCAGCATAGCAGCCAGGTCTTGCTCTATCTTACTCCAGTCCAGTTGTGGTTGCCCGAATCGTTTGCCCGACACTCCTGCATGAGCAAAGCAAGCCTCCACCTGTTCCTTATAGTTGCCACGCTCTGGCTTCCAGTATTTTTCCACCAAAGCGGTAGCGAAGTCCTCATGCGTGGCTGCATACTGCCGAACAAAGCCTTTCATCTCCTTGCCCGATATTTTCGAGAGTACCTTATCTATCTTGTATATTTGAGTGTTCGTGTTCATTGTTTGAATGATTATATCAATATAGTTTTATTATTCTTTTGCTCCATTTTGTTTTGACAATTCAGCCAATTCTTTTAATCTATCAAAGAGAGCACTTGAATTTTGCTTGGGCATGGCTAACCATTTTTCAATTGGCATCCCTAAACCATATTCATCTTCACCTTCAGACTCTTTTTGAGGTTCTTCTTTTGGCTCAAATCTCAATGGTTGTATCATTTCTGCAACATCATTATCTTTATACAAAGCCGCTCCTGTTAAATCATTTCGAACTAGAATTTGATAATGTGGAGCAGAGATAAGGTTCTTTTCTCCGAGAAGACAATAGAATAGGCATTTTCTTTGCTTCTTTAAGTATTCATTAAGAAATGTTCTCTTAATGAGTAATCCATGGAAACTCTCACCTAAAATCAATCTATTTATTGCTACGATTTCTCCATTATCACTCTTTCTTACTATTCCACGCTCTGCCGTATAAAGCCCAAGCGAATCCATTATATCACGGCATGGAGCATAAACTGTCGATGCAATATTTTCTTCACTTTGAATACCTCTAAAATCCTCCTGCAACTCTGCTTCGTATGTCAATTCTACATCACATGGTATCTTCTCATCAACATACCCATCCTCATATATAGAAGACGTGTATGTGTTCGCCCATGGATAGTCATTCCATAGAAAATCAATAGACCCAGTTGATTCAGGCATCCATCTTCCATAAAAATTGGCAGTTTTTGCCCATTCTGTAAAAATTGACTTGTTTTTCAAGTCCACAAGACAAGTGTTATAATACAAGAAACGTTCTCGTGTTTGTTCTTTTTCAACATCATCCTTTTCTTTTCTTGTATCATATCCTTGAAGTACAACCCACTCACTCCCGTCACAATCAAGTTGAATAGGATTAAAGGGTGGCATACATTTTTCATCATCAATCCAAGATTTTATGTTCTGCTCCATAGTAGAATCTTTTGGATACTCATCAAAAAGACTTTTGACCACATCGTCCAAGGTATCATTTTCTCTTAAAGAAGGATCCAAATAAATACGATTAGAAACTAACCAAGGATAGTTAACTGCCCTAAAAACTTTTTTTTGTGACCATCGGTCTTTGCAAAGTTTACAGGTATCTAACAGATAGGCATATACTTCGCTCAAACCAATCCATTGGTATTTCTTTCCTATTCGTTCCGTTCTATGATAATGCCCTGATTCGTATGGCACACTACTATCATACTCATCCAAAGCCTCATTCCATCCATATTTGTTTTTTATCAGCAACGCAATGGCTTTTGCCGTATCCTTGATGGAAATATGCTTGTCATCTTTTCCTATAAACTTGTCCAAGTCGTCAGATGTATTTCCACCCATAGTGTAACGATAGAAATCCCATACAAACAAGGAACGGTGCAAACTATCTGCACCATGATTCGTCCCGAAAAAATCTTCTGGAATATCTTCGTTTGGAATATTTTCATAAGGATTAGTGATAGGTGGATCATATGGAGGTTGAGCTGCTTTCCAATATGTATCATTACAAGAAAGATGCCTCTGCCATTCCAATATCTTCAGCGTCCAATGGCGTAAGACAAAATCATTAGGAGCTTGGCCATGCTTAGGATACAGCATTTCAACAATTAACTTGCTGATGGACAAATTACAGTTTCTTTTTCTTACTATATATCCGTAAATGGCTGCATACAGACCTTGCAAAACATAAGGGTCATTCACATCTTTGAAAACACTCATTAGGTATAAAACTTCATCTACAGTATCTGTTTCTTCTAATTGATTTACAATATGCCTTAATGCAGGAAAACGCACACTTGGGTAAGAAGCACTTAACAGCCAGACTTCAAAAACAAGCAATGACTTCTTGTTTATTCCATTATTGTTCCATAATCGCTTCAACTCATCATCTATATAATAGAAAGAATTTGCAGATGCAGACCATATCGTATCTCTTTCGCTCATCCTCATGGAAAGTAATTTTTGATGAAACTCACTTATCACTGATTCATTATGACTTTCCAACAGATTAATGAATACATCTGGCTGTAGATAATGAGGATTAGCATCCAAAATTTCCTCCATTATTGTTCCGTCTGTTTGCATAAGGTCATTTGTAACATTTCTGAAAGCCAAACTCTCAATAAACAAACGGGTCAATTTTCCATTTATAATATCCTTTTGGTGCCATAATCTTACAGGAGGATTCCAAATAGACAAAAATGCCTTTATGAAGTTGAAGATTTTCGTACTATCTATGAATGTTTGATATTCAGTATGAGTAAAATCAATAAGCCGACACATGAACTTAAGCTTGGAATAGTCGTCATCTTTATGTTTCAAAAGAACGTTAGCTTTCAAATAGTCTCCCATACTGTCATATTCAAAGGTTATCCATTCTTTGCCATCATATGTCTTGTATTCCATAAGCAAATTAGCTTTGAGTGTATTGTTGAGTAAATCATTGCTCCACATTCTATATGGACATAAATGGTATGAATAAGATTTCACCTTTTCTCTTGACACATCTCCACATTGTAAATTCCACAAAGAATAATAAGCGATTTTGTCCAAAAGGCATTTTGTATAATTCATACGTGGATCAACATCTGCACCGACAGAGACTAAATGATTTCGCTTGTATATATAGCTCTTGTATATTTCTATGATATTAGGAGATTTAGAATCTCCATAGTACGCTTCACTATAGGCTTCGCAAAAAATTTTTAAGAACAAAGGATTGCTGAATGACTGTATCTGATTAAAATCATCAATATCTTTATCTATATTATAATGTTCGAAGAATTTCTTCACTGCTTCTCTAACATCTCTAAACTCTGGAATCGATAATCTTGTAAAACCTTCTATAGTCTCATTCAGGACATCAGTCTGCACAGCTTGTTTTCTGATGGATACAATGATTTTAATTCGACTCCATTTTCTAATTTGATTCAACAGAGTTGGAAGTTTCTCTTGCCAAAAATACATTCCTGCGCCCTCGTTGATGGCATCAATAATAAATATAGCGAATTTCCCTTCTTTCTGCATTTTATCATTGAGCAAATCAAAGGAATTAGACTGTTTCCATTTAAACTTTCTTAAAATGGTTCCTAAAGGCATTTCACTGGCAGAAAAATCGGTACCAAAAAGCAAATAAGCATTTTCCTTCTTACACAACTTTTCGGAAATCTTACACAAAGTGAAAGTCTTGCCACATCCTGCATCACCAACGATAGCCAACCCCTTTTCGTCCAGATACTTTTGCATCCGAAGATATTGCTTTGCCTTGGAAATTATATCAGATATTTGTTCCCTTTCTTTTGCAGTAAACAAATGCACAGAGGAGTCAGAATATGACTTGTCTCTTAAATTTTTCAACTGATACAGTTCTTCAACAAATTCATTCGTTAAAATCTGATTATCAACATACTTTTTTTTGAACTTTTCAATTTCTGTCTTTTTCTTTACCTCCCTTGTTGTTTCTGAAAATTTCTTATAGTTATTTGCAATTATCTTTAAGTCATCATCAAATCCGATACCAGCAAACCTCGATATTATTCTTTCGGTATCTTTATCATCAACTTGTAAATCATGCGAATATCTACTTCCTGCCTGTTCCTGCGCTTCCAAGATATACTTGGCACATGCTCCAAGTCCGAAATCAGATGTATCTTCCAAGTCTGCGTTATCTTCATACTTGATTCCTTTTTCAGTCAGATTTTCCATGATTGAATGAATGGAAGTGTAACCTAACGAATTATAAAGCTCATCCGTAACGATACCCACAACAGAGCCAAAATCATTGACTACAGGAGAACCTGACATTCCCATATAGGTTGACAATGCAAACGTGTCAATTCTCCTAACAACAATGTCAAACTGATTTGGAATGCTTGTTATGGTACGGACATTCACCACAGAGAACGAAAAGGCATCTACGCCGTTACCTAATTCCTCAGGATAGCCAACAACGGACAAGACCTGCCCCTTTCTGCAATCAGAAGCCAATAATGAATATGGAGAGCACTCATTTTTATAGGAAACACATGTCAGTATGGCTATGTCTCTACCTTTTGCCAGTTCCTCACAATTGCATTCCGTAGTTATGCCATTTACATTTATAAATATATCACTACCGTCAGCTACATATTCTGCTACAACATGAAATGCTGTCAGCAATTTCGTTGGTGAAATGAAGAAGGCTGTTCCTCTTTCACTTCCACACCAGACTGGAACCACAATGCTTCCAGCAACATCCTCAATATTCAAATGTGTATTCATTTTCATTGGTTAGTTTTGCCTTACAGCTTTCTAAGAGTTCTTTATATTCATCTTTTATCAAACATTGAAGTTCGGTAAGGTTCAATATTCTGTTATAATGAACTGTGTGGGACTGAATTTCATCCTCAATAGGATGAAGTATGATTTTCGCCAACGTTTCATAGTTTGGACCTTCATCTTTCTTTCCTCCAGTTAGAAAATAATGCTCAGAGTCAATAAGCAGAGAAAGTTCATTACTCATATTGTTCTTGCTTCCATGATGCGGTATCTTGATAGCTTCAAACAAAATATAATTACCATCGTAGTGCTTCTTTATCGCTTCATACAATTGAGAGGCAATAGCATCACCACCCAATAATATTCTCTTTCCATTGAACTCCCATACCAAGGCCAATGAAGCTTTGTTGGGTGAAGTAATACTAACCTCATTCGGATTTGCAGCTGCTTTTTTCTGCAAGAACGATTTGGTTATCATAGATGAACTTATTGGTATCATTTTTTTTATTTGTGGCTTCGATGCAGCTATCCTTATAAGCATCTCCCAATAAGCATCTTGATTTTCAAATGCTCCTTGTGGTGGTCTTGAGTGAACGCATTTCACATATTCCTTTACAAAGTAATCTTTCAGATTTTCCCATGCTTCACTTGACGGAGATAAAACGAGGAACTGCCCCCATTTTGTATCGTTTCCAACATTTATTGTGTCTCCTTCTATAAGTATTTTCCTGTTCCACGCTTTAAACCATTTGTCATTTGATTTCAACAACAGACTGAGAAGCGCAGCTTGAGGAGCACTGATCTTTGTATTGCTTGGATTGGGTGACAGATGTATGTTTGTAATATATTTGTTTAACAGATCCTTATCCCCGGATGGAATCTCGACATTTGCATTTTCATCATAATCCTGAAAGCAGTTGAATAATATCTTCCCTATTTCTAATTTCTCTAACTCTAAAAGCATCTTAATGATGCCCGCTATATGGTCATCATCGTAGTGAGTTACAATAAGCAAATCAAGCCTTAGTTTAAGTTCTTGAACTACAAACGTCTTGATTTCTGGCATAAATACTCCACAATCAATCATGATGTGAAAACTTTCACCACTCATTCCATCCTCTAAAATCAGAAAAATACAATCGCCACATCCAGATTGAAATGTTCTAATAGTTGCTTTCATAGCCCAATATTGCATTTAACTTTTGTACACTAACTATTCTGCCTTGAACTTGCCATTTTTATAAATGCATCATCTTTCAGATTTGATACATCAGTCAAGCTCCTACAATGATTATGTAATGTTAAGAGTGAATGGAATATATCTTTCTCGTCAGGAAAAGCTTCAGCTAACCTAGATAAGAGATTGTTTTTAGGTAAAGATGATTCTCCCAATATAGCTCTTTTGTAATGAAAATTCCATTCTATATTGCCGTTATTGTAGAATATCACCAATCTGCAAAATAAATTCAAGCAAGTGTCCTTGTCTTCCTTTATCAACTGTTCGAAACGTTTATTCCAATGTTCCCTCATGTCATAGTCACATTGTATCTGTAGAATCGTGTCTATTTCTTGTATGCCAATGTTACCCTTGCTTTTTTCAACTTTTTCCTTGAAGAATCTATCTACCAATAGACTATTTGTTTCATCCACATATTTTCTGTCAAATATAAAGTAGCCAAGTTGGTTTGACATGATATTTAAGCAGACCAACAATATGTTGATGTTTGAACAAGTCGAACACAATAAAGTAAAATCATATAGTTTGTCCTTTACATTAACTTGTTTGTTTCTTCTATACATACAAGCAAGCACATTGAACAACTTATGTCTGCTTGGTTCCCAACCTTCATAATCAGCCAAAGACTTTATCATGCTGTGGTCGGTCATATCTCTCTTGTATTTATAGGATAATGCTATAAAGATGAAGAAACGTTTCAGAACATCAGTCTCCTTGTATTTTTTCACATAAGGTATAGAATACGTAAACTCCGACAAAAAATGAGCATCCCTTTGAGTTTCAAACATTTCAATAAGCCTACTACGATATACATTCTCGTCTGAGTTCAACATATCTATAACTTCCATTCTTGATACCATATAGCTTGCATCTATATTGGCAAAATACTTGAAAAACATATTATGTCGGCATGCACGATTAGGAGCTACATTTTGTGTACCTTGACCAAACAAAAGATTCATTAAACCTGGCAATATGTCATTAGGGGTTATAATCGTTTTCTTTATAGTCTCTTCAAAGTCTGGAACCACAACTTCTTCTGAGCGTTTTTCTTTATATGGGGTGTTAATTTCTTTAGCGCGTATTTTTTCCATTTGTACCATGGCTTCTTTCTCCTGTCTTTTTTGAATGACATTCAAATCACCTTTCCATTGAAGTAGTATATCATTTCCAGAATGTACTACATTTAATAAATTCAGACTGTTGTCTCTCAATTGCAAGTAATATTCAATATTCAATGTCTGAATCAATGTCAACAAGAACAAATCATAGAGATTTAATTGTCTAACCTCTTGCATTGAATCTATGGAAAGAAAGTAGGAATTGATAAAACGATACACATCTCTCATATTAGGAAATGCTTCCTTAATGTATACTACATTCCGGATTTGCCAAACATACCATGCACTCGTTTTTTCATCTATTCCCAAATTTTGGTATTTCCCTTCCAACATTTTCAGTAATTCCCCAAAGGCAACATTCTCATTGGCAGGTAATTGAAATTCTAAATTAAAAAATTTCTTCAAATACTCATCAGGATTGTTTATATTCAAACTTTTCAACATCCGTTTAAGATGAATATTGTCAGCTGCAACAATATAAAACACATTCGGAAAGTCAGCTGTATCACGGATGATTTTCAATACCATCATTAATTCCTTACCTTGTAAACGATCGACATCGTCAATGGTAATTATGATGGGGCAATCTATCTTCATAAGTTCATCCCTTATCAAATCATGAGTCGTCTTCAAGGTACTTTTGCAACCAAACAGTGAAGCTAAGGACACATTCAACCACTTCGACTCATATTTAATAGAAGACAATAGTAATCTGACATATTGCTGCATTGTTCCATTCAAACGGGGCTAATATTTACCGACTTCTATTCTGAATGTATCAAAGAATTCGTTAATTATGCCTGCTTCAGAATCGCAGAGCCAAGGCTCAAAATGGATATTGACTACAGGAACTTTTCTACTTTTGATTTCTTCTTCCAACATCATTAAGAAAGATGTCTTTCCTTGTCCATAGTGTTCTCCAATATGAATGACAAAAGAATGTTTGTTCCTTTCTTTACTGCAAAATGAAGAATATATCTTGTTCAACAATAGTTTTGCATAACTTTTTCTATTAAATAAGTCGGACGAAGTTGGTGAATCAAAATATAATGGAGAAGCAGACGTTGCATATATTTTAGTGGACTGTCTTTTATATTCATGACGATGACTATAGAAAAATTCCACCAATAAAGCAATACAAGCCAAAGAAATAGAAGTCCATAGATTTTCCTTTGCAACATTGTGACCTAACCATTGCCATTCCATTTTTACAAATGAAATCATGTTTGGTAGCAGTAATACCACCAAACACACAAAAACATACAATAATATTCTATTATTCTTTCTCATTATTCAACAGCAACACTCATTTTGATCACCAAGGCGTAATCCCAATCAGATCTTCCTTCATCTTCCGATAGAGATTATGCTCTTTTCTATCAATATCTATCTTAAATTCTCTTTCACAGATTGCATCTACACTGCACCCCTCAAGATTTGCATAGTCATGCAGCATCTTTGGTGTGAATCTGTCTTTTTTATCCAACCATCGCAAAGCTTCCATTAAGCAATCTGTATTATAGCGCGATTTTAGCCCAAACAAATCCACCGATTTCTTATATGTTGCATCCTTGTAAACAAAGTCTATCTCAAAATTATTTGGTATATCCACCCTTTTCTTCCAAGCTATAGCCGCTTTCGAATTGACAACAAACAAAACGTTATTCCAAAAATCGTATGCAGGATTTGTCGGACTTAGTTTGACGATTTCATCTTTAGTGTCTCCAATAGTTTGTGTTCCCTTTATCGCAGGTCCATTGCATGTTGCACAAGAAGGTACAAAATTATATAAGGACAAAGCTACTAATGGGCAATTCCCTTTATCAAGTACATGTTCGGTATCAAACCGTCTTACACGTTTTCCTTTATGGTCAAAAGGAGAAACTTTCGCCATGTCACAATACACGCAATTCCATATCTCGAATTTGTGAACAGGATTGATCAGAAACTTCCTAATCTTGTTTTTGAAGGAATCGTATGTGAATACTTCTTTAGCAGCGTCATTAACTTCTTTAGCTTGTATATCAGTCAATCCTTTTACATAATTTCTATAATGGAAATACACATCTGCAAGTTTCTTAAAGTCGACAGTAAGAAGTTTCTTTGCTGTCATGCCAGGAAGCATTGCTCCAGCTAATAGTGGAGTAATGCGGACCTTCTTGTTCCATTTTTCTTCCAAATCATGAACATATAGCGCATTATATGCTCTATGTAATGCCCTTTTGTCTTGTGAACTTACAAACTTATACATAATTAGTGCGCTTTTCTTATATAATCTTCCATATAATCAAGCATTCTTCCTACCAAATCTTTCAAGTAGGGGTCTGCTACATATTTATATACATATTTGAAGCGTTCTTTTTTCTTTTTGAAAGTATTGGTGATGTTTTCTTCTCGCTTCGCAGTTTGATACAGATTGACTATCTCTTGTATTTCTCTTGATGCCACATTACCAATTACAGAACTTAGGAAAAAGCTGTTGCCCAACAGTTCTATGATATTGGCTCCCAATGTACCCTCTACGTTCATTGTATCTTCACCCAGACAAAGCACATTCGAATGAGGTATGTCGCTTAGCAGAAATGGAGAATGCGTTGCCAATATGATATTTACTCCATACAAGTTTTTAAAATGTGCATTTTGTAATGCCTGTAACAATAATCCCATAAAACTACGCTGCAATTCTGGATGGAAATATAACTCAACCTCATCGAATATCACGTTGACAAAACGATATTTGATTATTTCCAGATGGTCTTTGTCCTGATAAAAATCATTCCATTCGGAATCCACGTTTATCAGATGATACATAAAGTTGCTGATAGTGTAAGCTATTTGCCTTTCTCCCGAACTTAGATTCCGAAAATCAATAATGCCGTTGTCACCATCTTTTTGCAATAGCAAGAAATGTTCAAATATCGGTGGTGGAAGTAAGTCAGTCTCTTGTAGTTGATGCTTTGGATGAATACGCTCCCCAACCATAGCATTGATAGTATTGCCCAAGTCTTCTAAATTATATATATTGTCAGAATCCAAATAAATGCCCTTCTTCAAATACATAATTGTACGCAGTAGTTTCTTCGTTACATGCGTGAAATCTTCTGATAATGGAATCAATCTTTCACAGACATCTTCATATTTGGCTTTTGTTTTGCTGAGGTAATTGTAAATTGAACTATATTTTTTGTAATTTGAGACAATCTTTAATGTCTTATATACAATATAATCGTAGGCATCTTCACGTAGCTTTTGTCCTTGTTGAATAGTGCAGAAATGATACAGGCTATCCCAGAAGCCGATAATCCAATTGTATATATTATCAAAATTATGAGCGATATTCTGTTGCCTACCGATACCTATGTGGCTAAGCATATTTTTCCTAGAAAACGATTTGTTGCTTATCGGTTTTATCCGTATCGCTACAATGTGAAGATTTCCATTGACAACACGTTGTGGATAATGACCTGCATTGTCCTTATAAAACAGCAAGTTCTCCATGCGTTCCTTGGCAAGCAGGTTTTCCTTTGTTATCTTCAATATGCCATCCTCTCTCATGGGATGTAAGACTATTGGTGTTTGATAACCATCGTTTTTATGGAATATTCCTTTCAGCCAAATTTGGTCTTCCGTGATACGGTTGCCATCAAAATTACATTTCTTGAATAGTTTTTCAAGACGACTAACAGGCGTAGCTTCTTCAAAGTAATCCCGATAGTTGAACCCATACATAGAATAGTTGCATACAAGGGTATAGAATAACGATTTTAGAATTACTCGTCCTTTTGAGTGCTTGTCAAGCAACTCACTTGTCGTTTCTGTAGTAGTCCGTTCATTGAGTATAATATCTTCCTTGGTAAGTACGAAGCGTAATCCTGTCACTCGTTTACGCATGAATTTTTTTAGAACGACCTTTCGTCCCCTTTCTTCCAATATATAAATGGCATTGTCTATCCTGATTGCCATTTCGGCATATACATGGTCTATGAAATGCAGATGTTCTGCGGCTGAGAAATTGAATTTTTCGCCGAGAAGAGCAGCTGACAGATTGTTTATCATTCTGATTATCAAATCCACAAGGCTACTCTTACCGCTGCCATTTTTCCCAACTATAGCACAAATCGAAATTTTCAAATCATCTGTGTCATATAGAGAATAATCTCTTAGAGCCTCTTTGGTGACATCTACATAACTGTTATCATTAGCTATGGAATAGCCTTGATACAACATGTGCCATACATTGTGTTCCCACAAAGCTTTCTGTATAGCTTGAGCCTTGTTTGCATAAACAGGATTCTCGTCTTGAAATGTTGGCATTAAAGGTTTAATGCCAATGATGCAAAAATGATGTGCCATTTATCTTATAATTTCATTAGAAAGAAAAAACGGACTACTAATCCCCATCCCCGAACAGTAGCACTAAAAATGGGGTAGGGAGCCGTTCTCCGTATATTTATTATTTCCTTTTATTATGAATTCTCCAGAAGAAATGCCATGTTCTGAAGATTGGCTCACTTAGAGCCTCGGCAGGATAATACCTCACGAAGTGCATATTTCTCCATATCTTCAGGAAATATTTCTTTGCCATTCCTTGTCGTGTAAAATGCCCATACTTAGTGAAGTGTCTTCCGAAGTTGCCGCCATTCAGAATCTCCGCCAACAACAACTTTCCTCTCTTCTCATCCATCGGAGCAATCATCTTTTCCTCCGACAGTCCAAGAACCTCATGCAGCACATACATCACCGCCCCCGCAAACTTCCACAATCCAAGATGCTTCAGTTCTCTATGCAAAGTATCTCTAATCACTAATAACTCATCACTAATCACTAATAACTCATCATTAATCACTAATAACTCATCACTAATCACTACAAAATAGTAATCAACAATTTGCCTCATTCCAATCCCTTCATCAAAGAAATGATGATATAGATGCGTCAGCTGATAAATCACATTGAATGCCGTCGTTGGCACAGCAATCTCCCCTGCATCATCTGGCAAGCTAACAACATTTGAGCATTGCAAATCAGCATTCCGCTTGAACCACTTCTGCAACCGTGCATTATAGACAGGATTATTCATTATGCCAGGGAAGAAATGCAGTTCCACCGGCACCCCATCCATTGTTGTTTCCAAATGATGAAACCTCATATCATCCTCAAGTTCAAAATGCTTCTTGGCATATTCCGTTATCTGTTCCCGACTTGCATTCACCCAAACATCAATATCTCCAGGATTACGGGAATAAGGATTCGGATACATTAATGCATTCCCTTGTCCTTTCAGGATGCAGCATCTAAGTCCATCCTTTCTAAGCATCGAATAGAGCTTGCTTGCCACAGTATTCACCTTCATGTTCTGTCTGCGAATCTGTTGCGCCTTACCCATCCAAGTCATCAGTAATTCCCTTCCAATTGGATTCTGCTTCAACTCCTCAGAATACTCCTTCCCCAGTCTCTCAGTACCATCAAAACAAAGCCCCAGCAGGGCCTGCTTGAACGCAAAGGAATACAGCATCTGCCAGTCTATGCCAGTAATCACTTTATTCACATCACTTTTTGCCCCTAGGCAATACTTCAGAAAATCAAAAAGCTCACTCATAATAGCTAAAACCTACTTTCCTCCAGTAAGTTCCTCAAACATTTCAACATGTTGATCTACAACTCTTGAAATATCATAATTCTCTATTACTTTCTTCAAAGCCTTAGTTTTCATTTCTGTAGCTTCCTTCGGATGACGATATAACCAGAGAACCTTATCTGCGGCATCTTGCGGATTATCCATTTCCACCAACAAACCATCTACACCATCATCTACCAATGTAGGGATGGCATCAATCTTTGTGGCAACTACATTCTTCTCTGCTGCCATATACTCAACAACAGCCAATCCGAAGCCTTCCCAGCGTGACAACAGCATTGACACATCAAAAACCTTCAGATAACTATAAGGTTCGTCTGTCCAACCTGTAACGACCAACTTCAAGCTGTTTTCCTCGGCAAAAGCCTTCACTCCATCTTCTTCCTCACCGCTACCTACGATGATAAAGGCAGAATCAGGTATCTCGTCATGTATCAACTTTGCAGCACGGATAAATACATCAGGAGCTTTCTGAGGGGATAAACGTCCTATCATCCCCACCACAAAAGCATCGCTTGCAATACCAAGTTCCTTACGGGATTTCGCCACTGCATTCCTCACTGCTTCCACATCAATGCCATTGGGAATTAACTCTAACTTATCTTCACTGGCGATATGCTCACGCTCAGCCGAAGCCTTCTCTGCCTTGGAGATGCACACAATTTTATCCGTGCATGGAGAAAGAGCCTTCTCCATGAGCAGATAAATCATACTTTTCAGTTTCATCTTTAGATTTTTATTGGATATTAAAAGCCCAACCATGCGGATTATATACCACCTTGCAGTGCAATCCGATGGCAGCCATACGCCCTAAGCCTCCTGCAAAACTGCTGTGACAATAGAGTATGTCGGGCTTTACTTGTTTGATTACTTTACGGATAGCCGATACTTTCTTTAAAATTTGAAACGGAGAAAAAGTCTGTTTCAAATCCATCTGATTCACGCCATCCACCATACATTCGTAACTCTCACTGTTGTAGTTTTTCGAACAAATGAAAAACTGCTTTAGTCCTCTCTTTTCCAGTCGTGGAAGGAGCATCTGAAGATAACGCTCCACACCTCCTGCACACTCTGCTATATGCAATATCCGAATATTCATATTATTGTCCTAAATCAATGTTACCAATCTTCAATAATCTACTCTATCTATCAGCTCTCGCCCTCTCCATTCTGTATTTGGAGCAGCCAGATAAAAAGCCCCATACATTTCATATTGCTTATAATTCTCTGATACGTCATCTTGCATCAAATTTTCCCAATAGCTTACCAATTGTGGTAAATCTTCACAATACATATTCTTGTCCTTGTCGAAATCGAATGGGCGAGGGGCATTTTCAAGAATATTATTATACCGAGCTTTAGCTCCAGGATGCGATTGACGACCATAAGGAGGAAACATTGTGTTCTCCACAGCCTCAAAAATAGCCAAGGCTGCAAACCATAGCATTGTTGCGAAATACTGAAAGCTATACACTTCCTTGCTCCATTGAGGATTGGTCATAGCTCCTAAGTCGGCAGCAAATTCTTTCTTTTGATCAGAAGTATAAGCATCCAGCATCTTGTAATCAGTTTGATCTTCAAAATGTGATTTCAATAGGGCAACTTTCTTCAAACCGCCTTTTTTCAAGTCACCATTCAACAGATGGCTATACTCATGTGCTACGAGAAACGTCATCTGGGCAGGATAGATTGGATTAATAACATCCATGATTCCTTTAGGGATGATGCCACGTGGATCTACGTCAAAATCCAAAGCTTCCCTTTGCAACATTACCCGAATGGCTATTTTCATCGCACGAAATTGCACTTCAAAAGGTACTTTCCCATTAAAATCAAGCAAAGCAAGGCACGAAAATTGAGTGAAATATTTCAAAGTCTCACTGTAAGTAGAGCAAATTCCATACGGAGTATCAAATATCAGCCCATTCGGGTCGCTTGAAATAAGCGAGCCAAAATGAACTTGCCTGCAGACCTCCTGCTTATCTTTTGGCATGGTATTGCGAACATCTATGTAACAATATGCATTGAAATACTTTTCCAAAGCCCAGTCTTTACCCCATTTTTCTGCTATATGGCGATAAACCCTCCATAACCTGATGTTATCAGCAATAGTGTCAGCACGGAGTTTCAATATATAGTCCTCGCCATTCTGAACATTTAGAATTCTATCTATCTCTGCCTCAGAACAAATTCCATGATACCAAGTTCTTTGCATTTGTAAAGGCAATTGCTCAAAAGGAATCTGTTCTCGAATTTCTTTTCCATCCTGAGTCTTGAAACTTATGCCAAATTGTTCTGTCTTCCATATTTATATAGATATCTCTTCAAAACCACTTCACTTATCAGGGCAAATGATTTTGACCTTACACTTCATACAAGTCATAAGGGAAAGCATTCGCTTGTCCTCGTCTCAATTCATCCAAGTTTGTTGGCAAATGTAAAGGTTCGGTTGCCATTCCTTCTTCTATGGAAGTAACTACAGGATATTCATATCTTTTAGTACTATAATACCAATCATCATATTTTAGGAAATCAACTTTTGGTTTTAACAGCACAGCTGGTACGCCATAAGACTCTGCTAAAATGATACCATGTAGAGAAGAAGAAATGATTTTCTCACAACTCAAAAGTTTACAGACAAAATCCTTGTAATCATCAGTACAGATATCTATAACTATCAAATCGTCTCTATCTGCTACAGGAATCACTTGATCTTTATGCATAACAACACCATACTTATACTTCTTTTCAACCTTGTCAGAAGGTGTATATATTTCAGGCATAAATATAGCAGGATCACCATATACGGCTGGAGCTTCAAAGCCATAATCGGCAAGATACGTTCTCGTAAAAGGACCTCTTACAGAACGTATATCCAGCTTACGTCCTTTCAAGCGGTATCCTAAACGGGCATTTAAAATGCCACTTCCCCAAACTGTACCATCTTGAATGCCGGCAGTAATCACACTACCAACAGCAAAGAGATGCTTGATTCCATGTACTTTCTTATCTGAATCTATTTTTTTTTTAGATAACAAATGATTCACAATAACAGGAGTCAATGTGTCACCAAGATTATCAGACTCCAACCAATAATCCAAATTTACTCTATCTTTCTTAGCAAAATTAGTAACATTGAATAGCATGAATCTATTACGAAAAGGAAATAATCCCTTCATAAGAATCTTCTTAGGACCTTCCCCTAAGATTTCCTTTATTTTCAGATTTAACTTATTTGTGTTCATTTCTCTTCTGTATTACATTGCAAAAATCAGCGTAAACACCATCTTGAATTTTCTGTATCTGGTGATTTCTAAAACCACATCTCCAAGCTTTCTCTGCATATTCTTTTACCAGACTTGGTTGAGTAAGCAAACGATTGATTTGATCTTTTATCTTATGTATATCGGTCTCAACAATGGCCGCGTCATTGTCTTTAAGATATCTGATAGATCCAGTATCACCGCCAAGCGCAAATATACAACGAGCATTATAGAAATAATCAACAAGTTTCGTTGAAAAAGAAAGTCTAAAGAATAATCTATCCTTCAAAGATGCCGGCTCTACATGAATCAAAACATCTGCTGATTTCATTGTTGAGAGCACATCTTTATTATCAACAGGAGGCATCAAATGAGATTCACCTAAATTTAGAGCCTTTACCATAGCACCTGTTTTAGGGGACATTGAATAAACAAACATCTCTGCCTTTTTCCCAACCTGGTTCAGTTCATTAATAGCTTCTGCAATTTTACCTAATACTTGCCATCTACCAGAACCCAAGTTACCCATATAGACAAATTTCAAAGGAACAGTTGCATCCTTAATTTCAGGCATTTGACCAAATTCATATCCTTTATAAAGCACTTTGAATTCTTTGTTGAAATAACCGGCATACTCATCACACATAGTTTGCGTTATTCCATAAAGAAAACTACTCTGCTTAGCACACTTTCTAATAGCACGACGCTCTACAAATGTTTTAATCCAAAAGGAAGGAGAAAAAGAAACCTTCTTTAAGGAATAATGGTCGTCCCAAGGATATGTGACAAGAGGTATATTGAACTTTTGGCTAACATACCTCATTAGATTATTAGAAACAGGTACTCTACCTAAAGGCCCAAAAATCAAATCCGGCTGAAAATCCGAAACAAATTTATCCAAAGCTTCAGATTTCCACTTACCCAATATTCCTATCATATCCTGAGCAAGAAGCATTGAATCCCATCGCATACTCCTAACCTTATTATACCTTTTAGAAAAATCTTTTTTCTGACCTTTCACAGGATTAACTTCACATCCTATAACATCCCGCGCAAAAATGCTCTTAGCCAATTGCTTTTCAGATATATTGAAAAAACGTCCAACAATATCATTATCTGGAACATCCTCTCTGAAATAGATATTAGCAAACTCCATTCTGTCCTCCATACCTTTAAAAATATTAGAAAGAGTATTACCCACACTAATATCATTACTCCAAGGAAGATATGTAACCACTAAAACTCTTATTTTTCTTTCCATTAGCTTTATACTAATTCGTTTTTACACCTATTATATAATTTCACCAAATGTTCAGCCGACATATCTATCAGCGGCTCATACATAAAGCTATTCAGATGGATGCCTTCAGGGGTCATCATATTCACTTCTTCTATTAAATCTACATGGTTTGAATCTTGCCCCTTATAGAGTTCAAACAGCTTACTTGCCTGGTTGCTTCTAATACTATTAATCTGTTGCACCAAGTTTGCATCATGAGCCATCTTACTTATCATATAGTCCTCTACTTTTAAACGGCAAGCTATAGACAAGCAAATTTTATTTTCTATCTTAATTGGGTCAAGATTAGGTTCTGCAACGATACTTTCAGCTACGCTATAAATAAAATCCTTGATATTCTTATTTGGATTCACGGATTTCAAAGTTTGGCATCGCTGAGGGAATTTTCCTTTTACTAAACTGATGATATCATTAATGGTCAGGACATCTGTTTGCCCCTGTTTTACATGCATACAAGAAGTTAGCTTGATGTAGTCCATAGATTGACCTTCCATATACTCTATCAAATTACGAGCAAAAGGTATAATACTAATCAATTGCTTGTTATCATGATTTCCATCAATCAAGTAAGAAAATAAATCTTTGCGATACTGCCCACGCTTCAGTTCTATAGTTCCATCATTAGAAACATTGGTCATGAATACTGAGTTTCCCAATCCCAACCTGCTACTCAATGTACGATAGAAATCAAAGTTATGAGTCAATACAATAGTTTTGAAGATACCTGCATCATTCATATCCTTGATATATTCAATGATGGCAAACTTGTTTTGATAGTCAAAAGAATCTGCTATATCATCAAATACCACCAAAGTGTCATTTTCCTCACGCTTTCTTGCCTCTATCTCAAAGATTATTTGCATGATATGGAATGCCCTGCGTTCACCTCGGCTCAGGATTTTTTCCAAATCCTTTTTCTTAGTATCGGTATTCGTACCATCCTTATCTTTATAGGTAAATTTCAGCTTTGCAGTATCTTGCTTTAGGATTATGTCCTTAGTATTTTCTATTGATACCGTGAAAGGTACATGAAAACGCTCATTGTAAATTCTGACAATTTTATTCCATGCATCCAATTTGGCATTGGCTTCCGCCAAAATCTGTTGCAACTCTTGACGTTTTGCCTCATAAACAGCAACTAACGCCTTGGCTTCATCTTTCTTAGCAACTAAACAACCTAACCAAAAATCTTTCTGAAATTTCTCATAATCGATGAGATGAGCAACCAAAGCAGGATTACGTTCCAACTCAACTTTACAGAGACGTGTCTGCTCATTAGCATCAAGAGCCTTTGTTATCTTGGCAAGATTTATCTTGAGTTCCTCGTCTTCTGCAATCTTCCCCAGCTCATCATTTACCAAGGTTTTAAGTTGGGCTACGTTTTTTATCTCAGTACCATCGCTCAACGTCAAATGGTGGCTTGCCTTAAAGAATGTATCATCCTTAGTAGCTTTAATAAGTTCATTAGCCTGATAAGAACCAAACGACTTTCCATCAACAGAGGAAGAGAATAGGGAAGAGTCTGTAAGCAACTCTGAATAGCGATTAAAATAATCAACTAAAGCATCCTTATACTTGTCAACTATGTTCTTTACCTTGTCCCCAGCATCGAAGATGTTATTATATTTAAAGTCAAATACCTCATGTTCTGTATCAAGTTCATCTTTCAACCGATAGAGGCATTGCAAAAAACTATCAGGAACATCCTTATTTAAGGAAAACACTTCCACAAATTCATCCTTGCAATTATCACTTTTTGACTGTTGCCTTAAACTAGTCAAAAACACATTCTCACTCTGTGCCAATTCTGCATAAATGGCATCATATCTTGCCTTTAATGCTGCATCAGCCAAGAAAGAACTAAAACGCTCCTCGCTGTTCACATCCTCATCAGCATTTGCCACATAGATATCCTTAGGAGCTATAACTATACCATTTTCGTCCTTAACGTCACAAACAACCGTTTTTTCCGGATGAATTCTATCATTTATCTTATTCGCTTTACCCTGGCTAAGAAGTCGCATGGAATCTGAAAACGAAGTCTTCATCGTACCATTCGGAGCATAAATCAAGATACTACGATGTTGAGTAAAGTCTAAGTCTTTCAAAAAATTCTTGATACCAAAGCAATTCTCTAAATGTATCTTTACATGATTCATAAAATTTATAATTTTCTTATCACTTTGCAAGGATTACCAGCTGCAATACAATTAGCTGGAATTTCGCCACAGACAACGGAACCTGCACCAATAACAGAATGAGCACCAATATGGCTTCCTTTTAAGACAATAGACTGGGCACCGATTAATACCCCTTCCTCTATCACTACAGGTTTTGTCTTTGTCTTCTTGTCTCCATTCATTCTGTCCTCATACTTCAAGCTGTGGCAATCCGTATCCATTATAGTGACCAAAGCTCCAATCCTTACATCATTTCCTATGACAATTTTCTCGTCACACCATATTGTTGGAGAACTCATTCCTACATTATTGCCTATAGTCAAACTTGCCCCCCCATTTATAAAGAAACATCCTTTGATATTCCTTGTAATAGGATTGATGGCTTCACCACTATGAACAGTAAAATCATTGCCTATTGTCAAAGTTGCTTTGGGATAAAGCTTTAGATAGAAGCGATTTCTCACTCTGAAATTGCTTCCGATACTTGCTCCTGCGGAATTAAACATAAGTTTATTAAATGGCTGATAAAATACCTGACGAATAAAACGTGGTATAAAAGTTATTTTATGAAATAGTCCCATAATATATTTTGTTTTTAATGTGCAATAATTGCCTTATATAAATCAATATACTTAGCATACTGTATATCCTTATCGTAATCCTTCTCTGCTTTCATTCTACAAGCATTGGTATAATGTGCCTTGCCTTTAGCTAATACAATTCGTATTGCTGTCAATAAACCATTCATATCACCTTTTTCTGCAATAAGTCCAGTTTCTGGTGCTATCACCTCTATGCTACCGCCTGTTCGAAATGTAACGACAGGAGTACCACAAGCCAAAGACTCAATATTTGTCGTAGGGAAATTATCCTCTAAGGTAGGATTGACGAATACATCAGCCTCAGAATATAAGCCTACCAATTCATCAGAAGTTTTCGTGCGTTGGATGCCTATCAATTTGTCTGTTTGAGGCAACAAGGATTCTTGTCCCTTTTGTAATCCTACAAGCACTAAGACCTCATCATCACGCAATAAAATTGGCAACTTCAAAAGAAACTCTCGACCTTTTCGAGGCGATAAACCTCCTGCTACTGCAAGTATCATCTTACGATTACCAATGCCATACTCCTTACGTACATTACTTTTTATCGGATGGAATACAGATAAGTCAACTCCATTGTTTATCACCATACAATGTTTATCTTTCAAAAACGACTGTTGTTGTAAATCACAAAGCCATTGTGAAGGAGAGACAAAAGTAATGTTCAAAGGCTTAAACAGTTTCTGTTTCATCTTGTAGTTCCAAGAAGAAGGATCTCTAAGCGCAAACGTCTTAGGGTAATCACGAAGACTTGGACAATGATTGCACCCAGTCTTCCACTTGTTGCATCCAGAATAATCAAAGTATGCACAATGACCAGTAAATGTCCAACAATCATGCATCGTCAGTACACAAGGTATATTCTTCTTAGCAATGTATTCCAAGAGCATACGGATGTTCACGTAATGGTTATGGATATTGTGCATGTGGATGATATCAGGCTTTACCTTATCAATCCACCCTAAAAGCCTCTTCGTTTCTGTTTTATTATTGAACCCATGATGACCTGTGACTTTCGTCCAAAGCTTACTAATAAGTAATTCTCTGTCACTCTCTATTCTATATATCGTTTCTTTCTCATCAGCCTTTGGAGTAAACCCATGCCCAAAGGCTGCATAACTTTCTATTCCATGCCTCTCTGCGATTTTCTTTAATTCTCGCATAATATAGCCTGTACTGCCATAGCCATAAAATGTATTTATTTGAAGTAATTTCATTTTTGCGCTTAAATTAATTGAAGCATTATCGACAATCAAAAAGCTGTTTCTCTCATTTTAACTTGTTTTTTAATGCTTATAAAATTTAATTGCAGTTCTCAAAAGAGCTTTGACAACTGCTATATACTCATAACTTTTATAGCTTTTGAATCTTGATGCCTTAACCAATAATTTTTTTCCTAATGCAAAGCGTTTTTTATCTATAGCTTGTATGCCACAGATTAGCCACCAGTTGTGATTTATCTCATTCCATAAATTCCAATTAACCAGTTCCTGCTTAAACTGTTCCAAAAACTTAGTTTTAATTGCTATAAAATTATCTAAATTGGGAACGTTACCTCTATCTTTTAGCATATCAAACAGCAGAAGAGGTTGACCCGGCGTACACTTAATCGTCCACTTTGTGAAGAATCTTAGCAAAATTTCATAATCTTGATGTCGTCTATACGACTCGTCAAAACCATGTAACTCTTCAATAACAGAACGTCTGAACAAAAGAGAAGAGGTATTGAAATGTATCTCATTCTCTAAATATTCTCTAATTAAATTACCTTCGGCAGTATAATTTGTATTAATGATTTTAATTCTTCCAGAAAATCTTGTACGGAATTTTAATTGCGAATTGCAATATGTGGCCCCGATTCCTGAAGATTGTGTCTCTAAGAATTTAACTTGGCGTTCAATTTTTTCAGGCATTAGGATGTCATCATCATCCAAGAAATTAACATATTCTCCTCTTGATGCTCTAAAACCTGTATTTCGTGCAGCAGAACCATTCTTATTAACTTTATGAGGAATATAAATGATTTTATTTTCATCAATTAAATTCTGTAATTTACACTGTGTTGCCTTTTGAAACTCATTACCTAAACCATTATCATCAACAACTATAATTTCTATAGCAGAATAAGTCTGTTTTAAAACAGAATCGATAGTTTCTAATAAGCTATCAGAGCGTTTATATGTAGGAATTATAATACTTACCAACTTAGTCATGATTAAACCTATTATGTATTATTTAATATGTATTTGGGAAGAAAGATACGAAATAGACTCTTCTTTCAATTTAGACAACTTCAAATAAACCATCTCATAATTTATATCAGGTAATGATAAACCACTCAAATGATGTCCATCGATAAAACATTTTTCGATTTCTAAAGTTTCTAAAAGATTTTTTACTCTATCCGCTTTAAAATTTAATGAAGCATAAAAAGGCTTACCAAATATTATTGAAAAAGCGACTCCATGAAAAGAAGAAGAAAATATACATTTGGCCCCTTTAATCAATGATAAGAATTCTGAAGGACCAGAGGTACTATCAATATTTTCTTGATTTTCATCAACACTCCCTTGTAAAATAACTAATTTGCAACCTATTTTATCTGCAAATAATTTTACTTGATTAATGTCAAATGCATCTTTCTGAAGATTATATAATAGTACATAATTCGACTCTTTTCTTTTAGTAGAAACATATTCATTCCAACTTCTAGATTCTATTAATAACGTAGGGTCGATATTAACAGAAACCTTTTTAAACCCCAATTCCATCAAAAACTGACAAAGAGATTTTTCTCTTACTGATAGCGCATCTAAATTACCACATAACTTTCGAATTTGGGCTTTATCCACTTCAGTAGTTGGCAACTCGCCCATACTAGCCGCAAATGAAATTTTTCTTGTTGCCTTAACAACATCAGAGCCAAAATATATTGGATTGTAACCTATTCGTTTATTTTGCTTGCGCCAAATCTGATCACTTCCATAAATCACCAAATCAAAGTCATATGACAACGGTTTGCAATATGGAACGACATTTCTATTTATAAAGGTTTCAAAATTATCATATCGCAGCTTTATTAGTTTATGAAACTTTATATATGAAACAAGATATTTCCATCCTAATTTGACTTTTCTATTTATCATTTCTTTTAATGAAAATGGAACATATTTATTTCTATGATATTCAGGATAATAATCTACATAATAAACTTCGTATCCCAAAGATTGTAATACTTTTCTTGTAGCTAATGCTTGTAATATTGCGCCATAATTATGCGCTTTATGATATGTTAAAATACCTATTTTCATAAATCAATTATTATAATTAAAGAATGTATAATAAAACATCTCTCTTTCAAGTATTGTTTCCTTATCTATACAAGAAGTATATGGATATATCTTTACTATCAGAGGAAATCCTGCAAATCGATCTTGCGGAACAAAATAAGCAGGAATAAAGTTATACAATATATAGATAGAACATATAATCACTTTTAATAAGTTGTTATTACGTTTTATGATATCTGACATATAAGACAATAAATACATCATATAAATATAAAGAAAGATACTTACATAATTACCTAGACGGAATAGAATAGGAAAAAACGCAGAAAAAATAGAGACAAAGAGAGATACTAAAACAAATTTACCAATGCCTCTGTTAACTTTAAATCGTTCTATATAATATATTCCAATTAAAGGTATAAAGACATTCAACACATATGTATAAAATTGCGATATATTAAAAGTACGATATTTACTGAAATAATCACTATCCATATAACCTTCTGCTTTTAATGCAAAGAAAGGAATACTAGCTAACATCTTTGGTATAAAAGAAAAATAAGACTGAAAGCACATAAGTAAAAATGCAAACAATGCTAATATATAGATTTGTCTTTTAGAGAATCTTATTTCTCTTACCAAAGGCATAACTACAAGAAATAATGATGATTCATGAAATAAAACTGCCATAAAAATCATCAAGTAGTATTTTATCCATTTTCTATTTTCAAGATACTTCAAAGAAAATAAAAACATTGAAATAGCCATTGATTCTCGCAAAATTTCATAACTAAAATATGGAAAAATAAATAACATATATAGCAATACACCAAGAAATACATTGTCAGTATATCTGCGTATAGTAAGGAACATACTAATATTCACAAAAAAAGCGATTACAGTTTTCATGAAATTAAAGTCAGGAATAATTGTCTTACAGATTGACGCAAATAACAACCATCCTGGTTGACGCCTCGGAAAATTTAAAAGATAATTTTCATCAACATGTGAAATCACTGGATATTTCTCATAAAATTCTGTCTCATAAAAATTTACGATATCTATACCCATTCTATATGAAAGTCCAGATACAAGTACACAATAAAACATCAATCCCCAAAAAAATGCATTTTTATATCTGGCATTATCTTTATAATCATAATAATAAATACCAAAGATTGCAATAATAAGAGGTATAATATAAACCATAATTATTTTCTAATTTCAATTTCCAAATGTAAATCATTATACAATCCTTTTAGAAAAAGAATGTATTTCGGAAACAACAAATGAGCATTCTCGTCTAAAAACATGAAACGATTCCAATAATAAACATAAGGAACAAAATGTTCTTTCCCTAGTATTTTTAGTAACTTAGCAAAAATTATTCGAGAATCTCTTGTTCTATAAAATATCCCCAACAATTTTTCAATACCTTTGCAAACCATGCCATAGAAAGTTAATTGTTGACCTATGAAAGTTGTACCAAGATTATTAGCCGCATTTGGCTGATATTTCATTCTATGAGTATGATTTTTATCAGCAATTTCAAGAAGTACTTTTGGGCTTCCCTGTTGTTTTCTTAATGATACCTGAAGAATTACTCCAGACAGTTCCTTTCGCTTCAAGGAAGTACTTCTATACTGCCTGCCCAAATCTTCTACATAACAAATACGAATTTCACCATTGGGTAATAATAAAGTAAAACTATCAAGAAGATCATTAATAGAACAATTTCTACATCCACAATTACCATAAACAGCTGCAGCAACAGTACCAGGAAGATCCGTTAAACCTTCAAATCCAACAAATCCTTTTTTTATCATCTCTTTCGATAACAAAGAAACATTCACCCCACATTCACAAACAATCAACTTATCTGTTTCAGTCCATTTATTAATGAATTTGGTACAAATTAAATGTTTTACCTTATACGAAGGTAGAAACAAAGTATTAGATGAATAACCAATAAGTTCAAAGGACTCATCTAATGCCTTTATCTTTTCTATAAGTTCTTTGAGTTCATCTAAATTTTCAGGATAATATAAATTCTCTATCTGGTTGCCTTGCTTCTCTAAATTTTCCTTATTACTTTTTACCCAAGAAACTTTTTGAGCAGATATATTGTTATAAGTTTTTATCATCTCTAATCACTTTATAAATGTCATACAACAATTGAATTCGAGCAGCCTTAGTTCTAAACTGTCCTATAGTTCTGATATTATACATTTTTTCCTCATCAGACAAAGGAATTGTTAATGATTTAGGATTCAAATCAGTTTGAACAGAAAAGACATGAACACCTAAACTTTTATAATACTTATAAGCTACAGATGTTTCTGACAAAAAGACCTTTGCACCTGCCATAATTAGACCATTAATATTTCCCATACCTTTTTGTCTCTCATGGTAAAATATACCATAGCCGCAAGATTCTATAATTTTATTATATTCATTTAGAGGCATTAAATTAAGCAAAGGCTTATAATTGTTACCAAAAACTTTTCTGTAAGCATTGACTACAACATCAATATATTTTTGAGGACCTGAGTAACTTAATGCAGATATGATCTTACAATCAACAGGTTTAAAGTCCTTTATATAGTCCAATATATCGAGGTGGTTATTTGTCTCTGCTGCAGAATTTCCAACCAAAATATTATTACCTATCACAGGAGGAGTTAATGGCAATTCATCATACATATCTTCTAAAGATACATAAGCATAGACTACACGTTTAGCCTTAAAGTATGATACATGTTTCAACAAATCATATTCGTTAGGCAGCACACCCGAGAAATAATCAATTCTAGCAACTGCCTTAATATAATTTTTAGAAGAATAATTACTACTAAAAATAGAGTATATACCCTTTTTAATTATGCGTAAAATGTTCTTTAAACTTAAAGAATTCTGTAAATAAGGACAAGCCTCTAAAGTCTTTGGCTTATACAATGCCATTTTAATCATTGGATTTTTTCGCGGATGATCATAAAGATCATATCCCCAAACCATCCAAAATACTTTAACGTCTTTAGGAATCAAAGGAATCTTATCATATGGGAAAGAATCAATTGCATGAAGAAAAACTGCATCATATAATCCTTCATTACATAATATCAAGAATTCTTTAGCAGACATGATTTTAATACGGTCTAATGCTGTATTAATATTCTTGAACTCATATTTTTTATCATTAGTAATAAAAATATAGTCATGAAAACTCTGGTCTTCTGTCAAACCATGATATTCCCATACGTAATTCATTAGCCTTCTGTCACCAATCAAATTCGCAATTCGAACTTTATTATTTTTTTTCATAAAATCAGAAGCCATAATTATTCAAAAATACATTTTAAAAATTTATTATTTCTTACTTTACCTGGAAGCATAGAACTTGTCTCATATAATTCCTTGCGCAAAAAAAACTTTGCACCTATAAGAAACAAAATAAGTCCAACAACAAAACCTCCAAAAAGTTGTATATATATATTAGGAATCATCATAATAAAAAGATGAATACCTATCCAAGAAAAAAACGAAACAGCAAAAGTTGGTAAAATATCATACATCTGCTTTAAAAAGGTAAGATCATATAGCTTACCAGTATAGTATGTGTTTACAAAAAGTGACAATAACGATGTTACAATACCAGAAATCACAAAATATAAAACACCTAAAGGTAGAGAAATACCCATTGCTATAAGACCAATAATCTTTTTTATTACCTCTAGTTTAAAAAACAGATCAGAACGACCTTTTACTTGAAGAAGATTCAAATTTATGGCATGAATAGGATACCACATTTGTGTAAAACACAAAATTTCTAAATAAACCACACATCCTAGCCATTTATCTGTCAACATCAATATTATTAAGGGTTTAGATAATCCCGCAAGAAACATCATCAGGGGAAATATCATAAAAGCTGACATTCTAATAATTTTTCTATAATTACGACACAACCTTTCATTATCATTTTGTATAGAAGCCAAAACCGGAAAGGTTACCCTTTGCAATACAGAGGTTACATTTTTAGAAGGGAGGTTGGAATAATGAAGAGCTCTTGTATAATTTCCCAAATCTGCCGATGTATAGAACTTTCCTATTATTAATGGAGACAGATTTTTAAAAGTCTCATTTAAAAGTCCTGATGCCAACATTTTGCTACCATACCCCCACAAATAACGGAAAGATTCTTTTGACCACCCGCTTCGTGGTATCCATGATGTTGTGCTCCATAATAAAATTGTCCTAATAAAATATGTTACTACTTGTTGAAACACTAAAGCCCAAACACCAAACCCTTTATAAGCCATTATCGCAGCTACAAAACCACTAATACAAGTACCAACCAATGTAATCCATGTTTGACGTTTAAAATCAATTTCACGTGTCAACAAAGCTTGTTGAACAGTACATAAAGGATTGAATAAAAGTGCTAAAGCTGAAACTCTTAACAAATCTATCAATATCGGTTCATTATAGAAATCAGCAATAAGAGGAGAAGAAAAAAATAAAAGAAAATAGAAAAATGCACCTACACCTATATTAAAATAAAATGCAGTTGAGAGATCTTCTTCTTTTAATTCTGGCTTCCGAACTAGAGCATTTGCAAAGCCACTGTCAATAAAACAATTAGAAATTGCTAAAAATATCATTGGCATTGCAACTATTCCATATGCTTCAGGAGTCAACATTCGTGCAACAACAACTGCAAAAATAAATTGAACTCCCTGACTTCCAAAATTATCTATTAAGCTCCAAATAAGTCCTTTTTGTGTTTTATGCTTTAAATTTTCAGACATAAATTTATCATCTATTTCTATATAGAAATTAATCTCTTCTAAAAATATCTCTAGTATAAACCTTATCCTTCACATCATCCAGACAAGCATCGTAGCGGTTGGCGATGATGGCATGGCTCTGTGCCTTGAAGGCTTCGAGGTTGTTCTCTACTCGGCTACCAAAGAAGGTGCTGCCCTCTTCCAAGGTTGGCTCATAGATGACTACCTCGGCACCCTTTGCCTTGATACGCTTCATAATACCCTGGATGGCTGACTGACGGAAGTTATCACTGTTTGACTTCATGGTCAGGCGATAGACACCAATCACACAGTTGTGTTCCTTGCTGGCATCATAGCTGTTGGCATCGGCATAGCTGTAATAGCCTGCCTTCTGGAGAACGGCATCAGCAATATAGTCCTTACGGGTTCGGTTGCTCTCTACGATTGCCTCTATCAGGTTCTCTGGAACATCGGCATAGTTTGCCAGGAGCTGCTTGGTATCCTTTGGCAGGCAATAACCTCCATAGCCGAAGCTTGGGTTGTTGTAATGGGTGCCGATTCGTGGGTCAAGACCTACACCATCGATGATAGCCTTGGTATCGAGTCCCTTTACCTCTGCATATGTATCCAACTCATTGAAGTAGCTTACTCGGAGTGCCAGATAGGTATTGGCGAAGAGCTTGACTGCCTCTGCTTCCTTCATACCCATGAAGAGGGTATTGATGTTCTCCTTGATGGCACCTTCCTGAAGCAGAGCGGCGAAGGTCTTGGCTGCTTCCTTCAACATCTCGACATTGGTTACTGACTTAATAGCCTCATTTTCCTCTTCAAACTCAGGGCGCTCGATAATCTTTGGATAGCCTACAATGATGCGGCTTGGGTAAAGGTTATCATAGAGTGCCTTGCTCTCACGAAGGAACTCTGGAGAGAAGAGGAGGTTGAACTTCTTCACGCCCTTCTTGGCATACTTCAAGTAGAGGTTGCGGGTGTAACCTACCGGGATGGTGCTCTTGATGACCATCACTGCATCTGGGTTTACCTCCAGAACCAGATCGATGACTTCTTCTACATGGGTTGTATCGAAGTAGTTCTTCACTGGGTCGTAGTTGGTTGGTGCTGCAATCACTACGAAGTCTGCATCCTTATAGGCTGATTTGCCGTCAAGGGTTGCCACGAGGTTCAATGGCTTTTCTGCCAAATACTTTTCGATGTAATCGTCCTGGATTGGAGAAATCTTATTATTGAGTTTCTCCACCTTCTCTGGGATTACATCTACTGCTGTTACATGATGGTGCTGAGATAACAGGGTTGCTATACTCAGACCTACGTAGCCTGTGCCGGCTACTGCTACTTTTATATTCTTAAAATCATTCATAATGATAATGTGCTTAAATTTTTAAGAAAAATCTTCTTATTGACCAGCAAGTGTTCAAAAAAAAGCTCAATTATAAAATTATTCTATGTTTCTTTGAAAAATACATGATAGAGTTTGTACCATAACAATGAAAATAAAATTAGCCAGAAATGTGTTTTTTGAATTTCATCAACGCAACACTTAATATATGCAAGGCTCTTTGAAGATCCTTCTTTTTCAATACATAGGCTAGGCGGACCTGGTCTTTTCCTAAATCTGGATTAGAATAAAAACCAGCAGCAGGCGCCATCATCACCGTTTCACCAGTACAACCCTCTGGCGTCTCTGCGTCCTTATAAACGAAATCAGTAAGACACCATGTGCAAAAATCCTCGGCATTATCCACCGGGAGTTTGGCTACAGTATAGAAAGCTCCCATTGGCACTGGCGTATAACAGCCAGGAATACGATTGACACCATCAATGAGACATTTGCGACGCTCTACATACTCATCATATACATTACGAGAATACTGCTCGGTTCCCTCGATAGAGGCTTCAGCAACCAATTGTCCTATCAAAGGAGGACTAAGTCTTGCCTGGCAGAACTTCATCACCGTCTTGCGAACACGCTCATTCTTGGTAATCAATGCACCAATACGAATGCCACATTCTGAATATCGCTTAGATACAGAATCTATCAATACTACATTCTGCTCTATCCCTTCAAGATGCATCGCAGATATATAAGGAGACCCTGTATAGATAAATTCTCGATACACCTCATCAGAAAAGAGATAAAGGTTATATTTCTTCACCAAATCTCTTATCTGATTCATCTCCCTCTGAGTATAAAGATAGCCTGTAGGATTATTCGGATTGCATATCAGTATAGCCTTGGTACGCTTATTGATGAGTTCCTCAAATTTCTCCACCTTTGGAAGACAAAAGCCCTCCTCTATGGTAGTAGCCACAGTGCGAATCACAGCACCAGCAGAAACGGCGAAACTCATATAGTTTGCATAAGCTGGCTCAGGAACAATAATTTCATCACCAGGATTCAAACAACTCATAAAAGCGAAAAGCACCGCTTCTGAACCACCAGAAGTTATAATGATTTCATCTGCATTAAGTTTGATTTGATAACGTTCATAATACCCAACAAGCGCTTGACGCAAGGAACCATACCCTTGGGATGGGCTATATTCCAAGATTTTTCGATCAATATTCTTCAAAATATCAAGCGCCTTCTGTGGAGTTGGCAAATCTGGTTGGCCTATATTAAGACGATAAATCTTAACTCCTTTATCCTCAGCCTGATATGCTAAAGGTGCCAGTTTTCTAATAGGAGACTCTGGCATTTCAATTCCTCTCTGAGAAATCTGTAATTTATTTTTCATATCGCCATTAACATATGTTTCTAATCATATTTCTCTCCAAAGTGCAATTTTACTTAATCTTCGTAATCTTTTCTTATTCCCCAAAGTAACTTAAATCGATTTTCCTTCATTTCTTTTTTAAAATCAGTAAGCCAATCTATATAAGAAAACTTCGGACTATAGCCTAATTCTTTTATCGTTTTAGAAATATCCAGATGATTAAATAAGGCATTTGGTTTCTCCGGAAGATATACTTTATTTGATTTTTTTCCTTCCGTAAACACATCGATAATACCATCTATCTGCTCTTCTAATGAAATTTGCTTGGAACTACCAACATTGTATATTCCTCCTTGCAGGGAAGATTCAATACAATTCTGAATAAGCTGAGTCAAATCCTTTACATATAACATTTCTTTGCTTCTAGTAGGATCTCCCCAAACCTCAATATCTTGTCCAGATGAAGCCCTATCCATAAGCAATCTAAAAGAAATCATTCTTTTAATACCATCTACATGATAATACGGATTAGGGTGATACATATATACATTAAAGAAGCGTAAAATAAAACGCGAAATGCCAAAAGTGTTATGATAATACTCAGTAATATCAATGGCTGCATTTTTTGCTATAGTATATATAGAATGGTCTGTTGAAGGAGGAAAACTTCTTTGAGCATCAGCAGGCATAGGAGTAGTTGTATCTTGAAGATACCATAAATCTGCTGGTGTTTGAGCTGAGATTATCTTTTTACAGCCAATAGTGTTCATATACTCAAGAACATTCAGTTGTCCCATAGTAAAGGAACTAATATACATTCTTGGATCATAGCTACGCGCAGGTAGAACACCTGCAAGATTAACAACAGCCTCTATTTTTACCTTTGGAAGAACATCAAAAGATTTATAGTCAGAAATATCTACACTATAATAAGAGATTCCATATTGCTCAAAGAATCCATTATCATTTTTACGATGTCCAACAGCAATAACATTGTATTTACCTGTATCATGTAAATGGAGTACCGTATAGGCTCCAATACCACCTGTTGCACCAAAAACTATAATATTTTTCATCACTTTATAAATATTTTAAGCCAAGAAGACTGATTTGTTATCGCTTTCTCTAAATCTTGTGCATTATCAAAACGAAGCACTAAGGTTCCTATAGCATCATTAGCTGCTTCAAAACCATGAACATAATCTCCTGTTTTTACCCAAAGATCTTTTTCTATGATTTCTGCCGGAAGTGAAGGATCTATATGTATATCTTCAAATACTCCATCTTTATCAGCATGAAGTATTATCTCTGCCCAATGCCCATTATACGGCTTCTGGTCTATAACATTTGGATCATCCCCCACCATTGCACGTGTTATGGCAGTTATCATATCAACACCTGTTGCATAGCGAAGCATTTCACATAGTCGATTACCACCTCCACGTGGAGTTAGTTCCATTATATATGGTTTATTATTTGGACTTACTCTTGTCTCGATATTAAAAACAGAAGTTTTCAAACCTAGAAGAGTAATTAGTCTCTGAATCTCACTTGTAAGGTACTCTTCTTCTTCCTTAGTAAAAGTTGAAGGCCAAGAATAAGCTGCAGGAGTATAAGGGTTTGTTGCATTAGGGTCAAAACGCTGTGCACAAAAACTTACGAATCTTAACTTACCATCTTGAGCATAACTATCTGTATCAGATGAACAACCTTTCTTTTCCAGGAACTCTTCTATGATTATATGACCACTAATTGTATATTTGAAAGCATAAGTAATAGCAGTCATTAATTTGTCTTCAGAATCTACACGAGTACAACCTTTACTTCCTGCAGAGTCGGTTGGTTTTACAATAAGAGGATATGAGAATTTAGAACGTGATTCCCACGCTTCTTCCTTACTTGCAAAGCCAAAAGCCCAAGGTACATTGAAGCCATTTTCTGTTAAGAAAGCACGGAACTTATCTTTATTTTGAAGTATCTCAACAGACTCAAATGGACCAAATGATGGTAATCCCATTTTATTCTGTACATATGAAGCTGCAACAACACCAGGGTCCACACCAAAAGACATAATACCATCTATCTGCTTTTCTTGTGCAACCTTCAAGACTGCCTCCTTGTCTATAATGCTTACATTGACATATTCATCTGAATATTTATGGGCAATATTATTTGGGAGATAATCTGCAGTAATTACATAATAGCCTTGTTCATGAGCAGCTTTAATAACAGGAAGCAAATATCTAATGCCTCCTAAGAGCATTATTTTTTTCTGTTTCATAATTTTCCTATTTAATAATACAATCCAAAGTTCTCTGAATATCCTCATCACTCAATGCATGATGCATAGGCAAACAGATTACGCTATCAGCCATCTTATGAGCATTAGGCAAGTTTGCAGGATCGGCACTCTCCAAACCACGATAAGTAGAGAACTCGCTAATCAATGGATAGAAATAGCGACGACCCAAAACATTCTGGGACTTCATTTTTGCATAAAGTTCATCACGAGTCATACCATACTTTGACGCATCAATAAAGATAGGGAAATAGCTATAGTTATGACGAACACCAGGCATATCATCGAAGAAGGTGATACCTTCAACATTGCGCAAAGCCTCACGATACTTAATAGCAACCTGATGACGAGACTCAATAGCGGCATCCACCTGCTTCAAGTTGAGCAAGCCATACGCACTACGCATCTCATCCATCTTACTATTGATACCAGGACCAACAACTTCAGTTTCATTAGCAAATCCAAAGTTCTTCAAGTAATCAATGCGTTTTTTAGTTTTCTCGTCATGCATAATCATGGCACCACCTTCGATGGTGTTATATACCTTAGTAGCATGGAAACTCAAAGTGCTCATATCACCAGCATTCAAGATGCTCTCACCATTTACTTCTACACCAAACGCATGAGCAGCATCATAAATGACTTTCAAGCCATACTTATCTGCAATATCCTGAATAGCCTTGGTATCGCAAGGCTTTCCATATACATGCACAGGCATAATAGCGGTAGTCTTAGGAGTAATGGCAGCCTCAATCTTGTTTGGATCAAGATTACCTGTTGCAGGGTCTATGTCAACGAAGACAGGCTTGCAACCATTCCACCAAATACTGTGAGTAGTAGCAACGAAGCTATATGGGGTTGTGATGACCTCACCTGTTACACGAAGTGCCTGCAATGCAGTAAGCAATGGCAAGGTACCATTGGTGAAAAGACTTACATAAGGCACCTTGAGATACTCTGCAAGAGCAACCTCCAGTTTCTTATGATAATCACCATTATTTGTTATCCACTTGCTGTCCCAGATTTTCTGGAGTTCAGCATGAAAATCATCCAAACTTGGCAGTAACGGAGATGTTACTGTGATTAATTTCTTTTCCATTATTATCTGTTTTTATACATATTTTCATAATACATCTGATAATCACCAGATGTTACATTGTCCATCCATTTCTGGTTCTCGAGATACCACTTCACGGTTTCCCCAATACCCTCCTCAAACTGCAGAGATGGCTCCCAACCCAATTCCTTCTGAAGCTTTCTAGAGTCGATTGCATAACGTATATCGTGACCCTTTCTGTCTGTTACGTAGGTGATGAGATCCATATCCTCGCCTTCCTTTCTGCCGAGCAATCTATCCACGGTCTTGATAACCACCTTGATGATATCGATGTTCTTCCACTCGTTGAAACCACCGATGTTGTAAGTCTCGGCAATCTTACCCTTGTGGAAAATCATATCGATGGCACGGGCATGGTCTACTACATACAACCAGTCGCGCACATTCTCACCCTTACCATATACTGGCAATGGCTTGCGATGACGGATATTGTTGATGAATAACGGAATCAACTTCTCTGGGAACTGGTATGGACCATAGTTGTTAGAGCAGTTGGTCACGATGGTTGGCATACCGTATGTATCGTGGAAAGCACGGACGAAGTGGTCTGAGCTTGCCTTAGATGCTGAGTATGGAGAGTGAGGATTGTACTTGGTAGTCTCTACGAAGAACTCCTCGCCGTAAGCCTCGTGGTTCTTACCGCTGGATGCCTTGGTGGTGAAAGGAGCAGGAATACCCTCAGGATGAGTCATCTTCAATGCACCGTAAACCTCATCAGTAGAGATGTGGTAGAAGCGCTTGCCCTCATAACCCTCAGGAAGACTCTCCCAGTAAATCTTGGCAGCCTGGAGCAGAGACAGGGTACCCATCACGTTGGTATGAGCGAAAGTGAATGGATCCTTGATACTTCTATCTACGTGGCTCTCGGCAGCGAGATGGATGATGCCATCCACCTTGTAGTCCTGCATCAGCTTCAGCATCAGGTCGAAATCACAGATATCACCCTTTACGAAAGTATAGTTAGGCTTATCCTCGATATCCTTGAGGTTAGCCAGATTACCTGCGTATGTCAACTTGTCAAGGTTGATGATGTGATACTCAGGATATTTGTTCACAAAAAGTCTTACAACGTGTGAGCCGATGAAACCAGCACCGCCCGTGATAATGATATTCTTCATTTATGTGTAGAGTATTATTTATTGAATTATAGGACATTAGCCCTTAGTTTTAATATTCAAGATTCTTTTTCAAAGTGCCATCTCTTTCATCGAGGATAGAAAGCAGATACTTGCCATAATCATTCTTCAACATTGGTTGACTTAATACAGATTTACTTTACACGGTTTTAACATTTAAAAGAAAGTGCAAGT
>ERZ773264.762-NODE-762-length-44563-cov-5.024063_pt1 | contig 44563 bp, 73 predicted proteins | sample MGYA00511910_ERZ773264 | MGnify/ENA primary metagenome ERZ773264 (study PRJEB29015, sample SAMEA2737739) | human gut metagenome | biome: human gut; feature: human-associated habitat; material: faeces | place: China | collected 2012 ...
CTACGATATCTCCACGTTTAAATGGAATCGTACGGTTATTATACTGTTGTTGATCCAGCACGACTTTGGTATATTTTTCTCCTTTCGAAGCATTGATATAAGTAATCCACCCTATCAAGAAAACAAAAGCTAGTATGATTACTCCAAAGAGCATTACTAGCTTTCTCTGCATAAGGCCTGAAATTTTTTTCTTAAAGAAATTTTTCTTCTTTCTTGCCATTACACAATTCCTCCTTGCTTAAAATAAGGGGGAGTGCTACAATATAGGCATTCCAATATTGAAATCCATAACCCACACGTAACCTCCCCTGGTTGTAGAAATCCCCCAGTGAATCAGACCCACTGGGGGATTTTCTATTTACTATTTGATTCGGATGCTTCGGCAGCCCTTTTTTCCTTGGTCTTTCTTTGCATTTCGGCTCTATACTTCAAAAAATCACTGACAGCGTGGGTTTCTTCACTACTTTCTGACTCTTGTGGCTCCGTAACAGGTGTAAGATCCTCATGCCGCTCTAATCCGTGAGACCCATCATAATATCCATCATCGTAGCCGTTATCATAGCCGGTGTCATAGCCGTCCTCATGTCCTTTATCGAACCCCTTTTCATTACCGGCTTCTTTCCCTGCTTCATATAATGCGCTTCCGGGATCTTCCTTTACATAGCGATCAAAAGATTCCTTTATATAATCTCTGTAATCATTGTCTGAGATATTCCCATAGATCTCATCATTTATGCCATCTTTGCCGTAAGCGTCCACGAATACATTGTAAGTATCCGAAAGCCCCTTAGCATATCCCCAAGTCTCCCTGATTTTTAATTGTTCAGTTGTTTTGTTCTGGTCGCAATAATGGGTAAAAAGGCTCATTACTACAATAGCAGCACAGAACAAAGCAGTAAGGGATTTATCATTTGTGCGTTCGTAAAACAGGGCAGTAAAAAGGACGATAAAGCCTACAATAAGCAATAAATTCACGATACTCACACCTATCTTAACCTCAACTCCAACAGTTCCCTCGGATATCCCGTACACTGGCAAAATTGCTCTTCAGTATATCCCCGGTACTGCGTCAACAGTTCCTCTGATATCAGCAGGTGCGCTGCAAACAGGTTCGCTCTGCGCTCCAGCTTCGATACCAGTAATAATGTTTTATTGCGTATAAAGTAACAGTTTGCCGTGCGGTCTAAGAGTGCGTGACCTAACTCATGTGCCATCACAAGGCGAAGCTCTTCACGGCTCAGCTGATTGCTTAAGAATATGTACCGGTGGTTCTTAAGAAACATGTAACAACCTTCGTGCTTGCAGTTCCCTACCTGGTACAACACACCAAGCTGATCGGCAATCTCGAACGGATCATCTGTACCGCATTTTCTTTTGTAGTATGATACGAGCCGTTTCACTCGAGCCAGATCGTCCATAATGACATCACCTACTTCTTATAACGCTTGTTCGTATACTTTTCTTTATTTATCATCTTTAGTCTTCGCAACGCGATTTCCAACTCATCTTTAAATAATGCAGCCGCCTCCGGATCCAGGTCCTCGCCATTATAACATGCCGGGCCGCTTTCGCCAGCGGTAAGCTTTTCCATGATCCGGTCGAGATCTTTCGCAATGTCCCGTTCGTCCTTTGCAGTCAGTTCCGGGGCTTTTTCTTTCGGATCTTCTTTGCCTGTCATGAGGTATTCGACGGTTACACCAAAGTAGTCAGCTATCTTTTGCAGCTTTTCTACCTTTGGAGAATACCGCCCAGCTTTCCAGTTGCTAATGCTTGCGGTTGTTATACCAGTATCTTTGCAGACTCGGTAAGGCGTCACATTGTGAGCCATACATAATTTTTCAAAAATTTCATACATATAGCACCTCAAAATAATTTTGAAATAAAAGCTAAAAGCTGTTGACAAACTTTGAAATCAATGCTAATATACAAACATAGCTTTTACATCAAAGCTAAGCAACGGCATTAGCTAAGGAAACTTATATAGTTTTGATTCGACACCTTTATTATATTTGAAATCTTAGCTAATGTCAATAGATTACGGGAAGGAGAAGAAAAATGTATCAGAAATATGCAGCTTTAAGAGATAAGGCTGGAATTACCGACTACAGAGTTTCGAAAGAAACGGGAATCCCAACATCTGCATTGACAAATTGGAAATATGGAAGATATTCTCCAAAGTTTGATAAGCTTCTGACTCTCGCCAAATACTTCAATGTTCCGGTCGAGTATTTCGCGGACGAGGAGTAACAATCATGGGAGGTGCAGAACATGGCAAAGAGTTTAACTGACAATGCGATCATCAACTTCCGCTGCGACTTCCACAGATTAAAGGAAATCCTCGGATATGATGACAAGCAGCTTGCGAAGTATCTGGGATGCTCAGAAAGCACGATTAGGAAACTTCGCAGGGAACCGATGAATGTATCTGGAAAATATATCCTGTTGGTGCAGGCGCACTTAGCGCAGGAAGATGCCAAAAGGTGGGGAGGAGTACTGAAATGAGAGCATTAGTTGTAGCAATGTGCCAGAGCGAAGCAAAGCGCCGGATCCGCGCGAAGAAGCGACAGATGATCGCCCGGACACTTGCCCGGTACACAGTAAGACTTGCGATTCTGCTGTTTGCATGGCTGGGAATCTTCACACTGGTCGTACCGTACAGCACGATAGGAGTAGCGATCGTTACCGCGTTTCTGGCGATGGTGCCGATGATGTGGGGAATGGAGGATGTGGAATGAAAAAATACCAATTAACGGATGAAAGCATGGAAATGTTTGGGCGAAAGCTTTACAGAATCAAGGCCGTTGAGAGTTTTGGGGATGTTGAAGAGGGAACCCTCGGGGGCTTTGTCGAGAACGAAACTAATCTTTCTCATTTTGGAAATGCGTGGATTGCCGGAGACGCGGTGGTTTGCGAGCATGGCTGGGTTGAAGGAAACGCAATAGTAGACGATCATGCAATAATTCGCGGAAACGCTATAATTTGTGGCAATTCTGCCGTTAGTGATTTCGCAACGGTGTGTGAAAATGCATGTGTTAAAGAGTATGCAACCATCTACGAAAACGCTGTGGTTCGTGGATACTCAGCTGTTGGCGGAAATGCAATGATCGGCAAAGACGCGATGATATTGGAATCATCGCACTATCTTATTGTGGGACCTTTGGACAGGGAAGCCTATTTCCCTACATTTTTTCGTGCAAAAGATCGTACAATCCGTATCACACAAGGCGGAATTACTTATAGCATAGATGAATTCATTAATAACCTAAATCCTCATTTAAACAGTTATCACGTACAGATGTATGCATTAGCGATTAAATTTGCAAAATCACAAATTGATGTAAGCGAGGAAGGTTCTTAAGATGGCGAAAAAGTTGTGGAGCATCTTCACGGATGATCTGGATCATTGTTATTTTACAGGTTCCCCGGAGGTGGAGAGGCATCATGTTTTTGGCGGGGCAAACCGGAGCAGGTCTGAGAAATACGGGTATGTAATCCCGCTGCATCCGACCCTGCACCCTAACGGGGTACGCTTCAAGCATACGAAAGAGAACCTGAAAATAGACGATTACTTAAAGCAGCGCTGCCAGAGAGATTTCGAGAAGAATCACGGCAGCAGAGCGGACTTCATAAAGGAGTTCGGGAAATCGTACTTGTAAGGGAAATAGGAGGCGTGAAATGAAATATACGATTGAAACGACAGACACAGGCTGCATTGAGACATTGGAAACAAACAACGGGACATTTTCCACTGAATGGAAAGAGATAGGCTTTGGACAGTATCAGAGTCAGGGAGAAACACTTGTGGATCAGATGGAAGCTGCAGGCTTTGATGATGCTGCTTTAGACGTGGTATATGAACTCCATGATGGATGCTACGAGTTAGATTTTATGCGGCTTGCAAAGGCAGCCGAACTTTTTTGACCGATAACCTCCAAATGGCACCTTTACATGTCACAGCATCTTATCGAGTGCCATTTTAATACATACCTCATGCCCCGGAGCGATCCGGGACGGGAAGGAGGATACGATGAAGCAGTACATAGATACGGGCAAAGGAAGGACCGGTACTGCTGCCGAAATGATAAACCGGCAGCAGTACCGGATAACGTCTATTCGGACATCCTGCTGCGGCACATGGGCGGAGGTGGGCCATGAAGTATAATTTCACGATCCACGGACGGCTCAAGGGGCTTAACGAGTACATCGATGCATGTCGTCGGGATCCCCACGGCGGGGGGCGTTTTAAGCGTAAGGAGCAGACCTGGGTAGCGTTGTGCATCAGAAATAAGCTTCGCGGACTTCATATCAAGAAACCGGTCTTTATTCATTATCACTGGTACGAGCCTAACCGGCGGCGGGACCTGGATAATATTGCCGGTTTCGGTCACAAGGTGATCCAGGACGCACTGGTGGAGTGCGGCGTGATCGCCAATGATGGTTGGAAAGAGGTTTGCGGATTTTCAGATACCTTCTCTGTCACGAAAAAGGAACCGTTTATCACGGTCGAGTTGGAGGAGGTGGAGTAGTTGAGAGAGAGCATGGTATTTTACCAGTCCTTCGCAAAGGCGATCAAGCTCATGCCGGAGACGCTACAGTTACAGGCGTTGTGGTCCATCATTGACTATGGTCTGGACGGCGTTGAGCCGGATCCGGCAGCAGATGCGTACATAAAAATGGTTTTCCAGATGGCGAAGCCGCAGATTGACTCGAACATCAAGAGAAAGATCAATGGATCGTCTGGTGGTAGACCCAAAACCATAGGTTATGGTGAGGATAAACCTGTGGTTACTGATTCAGAAAACCATGGGTTATCGAACGAGAAACCTAATGTAAATGAAAATGTAAATGAAAATGTAAATGAAAATGTAAATGAAAATGTAAAGAGAGTGAGGCGCTTCACGCCACCCACACCGGATGATGTGCGGGAGTATTGCCAGAAGATGGGATACACGCATGTGGACGCTGACAAGTTCGTTGATACATTTTCGGCAAAGGGATGGAGAGTCGGGAAGACCGACACCCCCATGAAGGACTGGAAAGCGTCCGTAAGAAACTGGGAACGACGGGAGAAAGAGTGGAGGGAGGAAAAGGCCGCCAAAACTCAGAGCAAGTCATCGAACCGGTTCAAGAACTTTGAGGAACGCAAGTATAGCCAGAATGCCTATGACAAGATTATTTGGGGTGATCTTGCGAAGCCCGGAGGGGAGGGAAGCGGCTGATGCAGTACCTGTATGACGTGTATGACACCCGCGATGAGAAGTATGTGATTGAACGCAAAACCGCACAGGAAGTTGAAGCGGAACTCGGTGTTGAACGCCGCCGCATTGCCAACTATGTTGAGAAGGGCCTCAGGTTCCGGCGGCGCTACATCATCGAGATTGTGGAAATTGCCAGTGACAACACCATTGAGACGATGCGGTGGAAGAGAAACTTTACACGCGAGTGGGACAAGACGAGATATGAAGTCAGGAGAAAGTTAAGAGATGCAGTTAGGGACGAGTGAACCGAAGTTGAAAAGATACACACAGGCTCAGGTATTCATGGATATTCTTCGCCAGACGAAGAGAAAGGTGAATCCGGGAGACAAGTTGACGGTTTGGACCATCAAAGGATCCGAAAATGGTATTGCGCTGAAATCCGAAGTATGCCGCAAGGCGAAGGTGATCGCCGTGTATCCGCGGTTTGTACGGACGGGACTGTGCAGCAGGAATAGACGGCAGGCATGTGAAGAGAGCTTTATGTGGGATGATGTTGCGAAGTGGAATAAGTATTTATGGGAGGGTGAGACAGGATGAAATTTATTGATTTTTTTGCTGGAATCGGTGGGTTTCGACGTGGAATGGAATTGGCAGGACATAAGTGCGTTGGATTTTGCGAGTTTGATAAATTTGCAGTGGCAAGTTACACGTCGATGCATCTGTTGACAGATAAACAGAGAGAATATTTATCCAATTTCACAGAAAAGCAAAGGCAAAAAGAAATCTTAAAGGAGGAATATAGAAATGGAGAATGGTACGCAGCTGACATTCGAAGAGTGTATGCCGGAGACATACCAAAAGCAGATTGTTGGTGCTTTGGATTCCCATGTCAGGACATCTCCGTTGCAGGAAAACAGCTTGGATTTCAAGGGAACCGTTCAAGTTTGTTTTTCAGAGTTATGTACCTTATCGGACAACTCGAAGAAGAAAATAGACCCACTTACCTTTTCATTGAGAACGTTAAGAATTTGCTTAGTGTTAATGGAGGATGGGATTTCGCCAGACTGCTCATTGAAATGGAGCGGGGGGGGTATGATGCGGAATGGCAGGTGCTCAATTCCAAAGATTTCGGAGTGCCACAGAACAGAGAAAGGTGTTTCATTATCGGACATCTTAGAGGTAGAGGCTCCGCAGAAGTATTTCCTGTCGAAAGAGCAGACAGAGAAGATAGTATTCAAATAATAGGTCACAGGGACGGTTACAGAAGAAATACGCAGGTATTTGCACAAGATGGAATCACAGAAGCATTAAGCACTTGTCAAGGCGGCGGAAGGGAACACCATGTTGCTTTACCATGCTTCATTGACTTGTGTCGTGAAGGCTCGAAGATGACGGGGCAGGCACGATGCCTGAAGGCAAGATATTATAAAGGAGTATCGAACCATGCAGGGCAAGATAGCGGAATCGCGATCGGAGTCAAAGAAGCAACAAAACAAGGTTATGCAGAATGCAGAGCGGGAATTGACAGCGTGAACTTCTCAATGCCAAACAGCAAGACAAGAAGAGGAAGAGTCGGACAAGAAATCGCCAACACGCTCGACACGAGTTGCAATCAGGGAATCTTCGTCCAGGTATCGGAAGAACTGGTTGTATATGCGGTCTGGTATGAAAAATATCAATGTTACATAGCAATCAGAAGACTAACGCCGTTAGAATGCTTTAGGCTGCAAGGTTGGACAGATGACTATTTTGAAAAAGCAGAGTTTGTTAATTCTGATAGTCAATTATATAAGCAAGCAGGAAACGGCGTAACCGTAAACGTAATAAAAGCTATTGCAGAAAGGATAAAAAATGAGTAACCCGAAACATGATTGGTACGGACACGCAGTAAAGCAAGTAAAAAAATACCCAGACAAACTGATTTCAGAAAACACAGCCCAGTCAGCACTGTGGATGTACGCTATTAACAAGGCGATAAAGCAGACAGAGGGGATGGACAACGGTGAGGGCAGAATGAAAGCTGTACAGCTAGTATATTTCGAAGATAGATACACGATAGCAGGGGCGGCGAATAAGCTTGGATATGCAGAAATGACTATACGCAGATGGCTTAGTGCTTTCGCCAATTTAGCTGGGAAATATGCGGGATATTAGAGGGGGAAAATTATCTCCCTCTCTTTTTTATGTTTGTCTAACACGGCTTAAAAGATGTCGTACAATACATTTGTACGGACGAGTACTGGTAACTTTTTGTGAGACATAACCTCCTCTATCTTTTTGTGGTAAAAGTGTAAACTCTCACCCGCGTAAAAGAGAGTACGCAAGACACCTATCCCACGGTGCCTTGCGTTCCATACAGGTTGCGGGTCTACAAGTGTTTAGGGACCAGCCGCTTATTAGTCTTACCCCGGCGGCTGTTAAGGTGCAATTCCTTATACTTGTATCTAGTTGCGCTATGCAACTGGTGTAAACGATTTTTTTCATATTTTCTTTCCTTTCATATAACCCCGTAAACAATTCATTACGGGGTTATGGTTGTATTTAGGAGGTGACCCCAAAATGGGATAAGTAAATACCAGGAGTGGCTGACCCAAGAAGGGTTACTTAAGCTAGAGGGATGGGCGCGAGATGGATGCACAGACAAAGAGATTGCGGCAAACATCGGCATTAACCCAGATACCTTGTATACATGGAAGAAAAAATTTCCAATTTTAGCCGATACCTTAAAAAAGGGAAAAGAAGTTGTGGACAGGCAGGTAGAAAAAAGCCTGTTACAACGGGCGTTAGGATACAGCTACGAGGAGACGAGGGAAAAGTACGAAGGCGGAGTAATGACGGAGCGAAAAGTAACAAAGAAGCACGTTGCGCCGGACACAACAGCACAGATATTTTGGTTGAAGAACAGAAAACCAGAACAATGGCGTGATAAGCCGCAGTCAGAGAGTGCAAGTGACAAAGCGCTGGCGAAAGCTATTGAAATCCTTGGGGGTGTCGATAGTGCCATTGACTAGCAAGCAGGCAGAATACCTGCAAGGCTGTAATCATCGTTGGAACGTAAAGACCGGAGCAACAGGCTCCGGGAAATCCTTTGTGGACTACGCAATCGTAATCCCTCAACGCCTGACACATCTAAAAGGATTAGGGCTTGCTGTGATGTTGGGAAACACCAGAGGCACGCTACAACGTAACATACTTGACCCTATGCGAGAGATTTGGGGCGAGGAGCTAGTTGGCGAGATACGGAGCGACAACACAGTACAGCTATTTGGCAAAAAGGTATATGCACTAGGCGCTGACAACAAGAAGCACGTTGCAAGGATACAGGGAGCAACGATTGAGTATGCATACGGCGACGAAGTAACGACGTGGAACCAAGAAGTATTTGAGATGTTAAAATCTCGTCTCAGAACGCCACACAGTCATTTTGATGGGACGTGCAACCCGGCGGGACCGAAGCACTGGTTCAAAGGCTTTCTGGATTCTGATGCAGATATATTCCAACAGGCGTACAACATACACGATGGCTGCCTACCCCCGGCGGTAGTAGACGAACTGATAAAAGAATACTCAGGGACACACAGGTATCAACGCTACATACTAGGCAACTGGGCAGTGGCAGAAGGTCTTGTGTACGATATGTTTTCAGAGGAAAGACACGTCTGTAAAGCAAAGACTAGCGGAGAGATAATTGTTAGCTCTGATTTTGGTATGCAAAACGCTACCGTCTTCCTTGTATGGCAAAAAAGAGTAGATACCGGCAACTGGCACTGTATAAAAGAATACTACTATTCAGGCAGGGAGAACAACCGAATGAAACCGGTCAGCGAGCTAGTAAAAGGACTAGAGGACACACTAAACGGGCAGAAAGATGATTTAGTCATTGTTGACCCATCCGCCGCCGCTCTCATCGTAGAGTTACGCAGTAGAGGACATAAGGTCAAAAAGGCGGATAACACTGTTAACGACGGGATAGCAGATGTTGAGACGATGTTGACACAAGACAAATTATCGTTTGACCCGTCTTGCACGCACACAATCGAGGAGTTTGGTATCTATGCATGGGACCCAACAGCGGCTGACAAAGGCAGGGATGCAGTTATAAAACAGTCAGATCACGCAATGGATGCTATCAGGTATCTTGTAAAAACATTAAAACTCGTCAAGCGCAGCCAATCAAGACAATACAAATCAATTCTAGGGTGACGACAAATGTATTTATCATATCAAGATTTCATTGCCGCAAAAGACAAAGGGCAATTTATAAATCAGTTTATAAAATTCCACGAGAGCACAGGAGCATATAAAGAGGCGTTAAAAGCGGACAAGTATGACGCACAGGAAAACGAGACTATCTTGCAGTTTCAGTGTGTTTATTACACTCTGCTAGGCCAGAAAAAGATAGATAATTTTTCATCTAACGCACAGATATGCTCTAATTTCTTTCACAAATTAAATACACAGCGTTGTTCGTACAGTCTGGGAAACGGCGTCTTTTTTAATGACATGAGTGTCAAGGACAAACTAGGCAAACAGTTTGACAGGAGAATCAAAGAGGCGGCATACAATGCATTAATTCACGGTCAATCCTTCCTTTTTTGGAATGTGGACCACGTGCACGAATTTCCCCTTACGCAGTTCGCCCCGATGTGGGACGAGGACACAGGAGCGTTGATGGCAGGCATAAGATTTTGGCAGCTGGACGAACAGAAACCATTTAAGGTTGTGCTGTACGAAGTTGATGGGTATACAACCTACAGCGCAGAAAGCAAATTTGGAGAATTAAAAGAGACCGCTCCCAAGCGGGCATACAGACAGAGAATCGAGACCGCAAACAATCTGGAACCGGAAATCATCGGAGAAGAAAATTATAGCAGTCTCCCCATTGTACCAATGTTTGGTAATAAAAGGCATATAAGCACCCTGAGGGGGATGCAGTCGAAGATTGATGCCTACGACGCGGTGCAAAGTGGTTTTGCCAATGATTTAGACGACTGTGCGCAGATGTATTGGCTAATTTCCAACGCTGACGGCATGACAGACGACGAACTGGCGGAATTCAGAGACCGGCTCAAATTTCAGCACATCGCAAAGGCCGAGGAGGGGCAGGTACAGGCATACACACAAGAACCACCGTATACCGCCAGAAAAGAGTTCCTCACGCAGATGCGGTCAGAAATTTATGAGGACTTCGGGGCGTTGGATGTACACGCCATAGCCGCCGGAGCAACAAATGACCACATCGACGCCGCATATCAACCACTAGACGACAATGCAGATGATTTTGAGTACTTCGTGGGCGATGCGATCGAGAAAATTCTGGAGCTTGCGGGGATTGATGACGAGCCGCAATTTAAGCGGAACAGAATCAGTAACGAGAAAGAGCGTACAGATATGATTCTTGAAGCGGCAAACTATCTGGACGAAGAAACCATCCTGAAAAAATTACCGTTTGTTGCACCAGAGGAAGTGCCGGACATTTTGGCAAAGTTGGACGAGGAATCATATAACCGCTACACAGAACCGATTGAACCCGATACGCCGGAAGATAACCCAGAAGGGGATGAATAACCATGTATCCATCCGACAAGTGGACAGAACAGGAGTTACAAAAGTTAGAAAAACGGCTGACAGACGTATATAAACAGGCTGAAAAAGAGCTTGACGGCAAAGCGAGAAACTATTTTAAACAGTTTTCCAGACGATACGCCAAAGAATATGCGGCATACCAGGCAGGAAAGTATACCAAGAAAGAATTTGAAGCATGGTTGATAAATCAGTGCGGCAGAGGGCAGAGGTGGGAGGCGCTCCGCGAGGACATGGCTCGGAGGCTGACAGAGTCAAATGAGATTGCCGCGGCATACATCAATGAGAAAACCCCTCTTGTTATCGCCCTCAACCGCAATTTTGAGGCGTACATGATTAAATCTCTTATGCCTGATAAGCAGATAAAGGAGATTGGAGATATTGCATTTAATTTGATTGATGAGCATACGGTTAAGCGGCTGACGGTCAGAAAACAAAAGATTCTCCCGCCTAGGAGAGTGCTAAAAAGTAAGGATGTGCATTGGAATAAAAAGAAATTGCAAAATGCACTACTGCAAGGAATTTTACAGGGAGACAGCATAGGGAAGCTCGCAGGGCGATTCCAAGACGTTACAGGTATGAATCATACTGCCGCAATTAGAAACGCCCGCACAGCGTTTACAGGAGCGCAGAACGGGGGCAGGCAGGCGGCATACGAGGAAGCCTACCAGATGGGAATTGATGTAGTTAAGCACTGGACAGCGACAAAGGATTTGAGGACACGAGACAGTCACAGAGCATTAGACGGTGAGGAAGTACCATTTAACATGGCGTACTCAAACGGTCTCATGTATCCGGGAGACCCAAGCGGAATCCCGGCGGAGGTTTATAACTGTCGCTGTACGCAGAGAACTGCACTACCCGCCGAACTGGCACAACCGCGAATGATACGCGTCAGAAACCCAGAGACAGGCAGAAACGAGGTCGTAGGAGATATGACCTATTACGAATGGCTAGCCACGCAAAGGGGGCGAATATAATGGCAGATATTGATGTCGTAAGCCATGTGGACGAAGTTATTTTAAAAACTACCATGGCACTTGCAAGGGCATTAGAACAGGCAGGGGCTGCCGCAGAGGGACACGCAAAAGACCTTTGCCCGGTCGATACAGGAACACTGAGAAACAGTATTACACATCAGACCGATTTGGAGAATCTTACGGAAATAATAGGCAGTAACGAAGAATATGCCGCCTATGTAGAGTTAGGAACCGGCGTGTATTACAAGGGAGGACGAAAGACCCCATGGACTTATCAGGATGATAAGGGACAATGGCATATCACAAACGGTCAGAGAGCACAGCCGTATTTAAAACCGGCGGCGAAAAATTATACAAAAGAATACACAGCAATTATTGCAGACGAATTAAAAGGAGCGATGGGATAATGGACAGATTGTCTTTACTCGTCAAGGCAAAGGAAACAGCGGAGTATTTTACTGATAAAAAGTTTAAATACTCGCAGAACGTGGCGAATAGCTGGGCAGGCGCAAAGAAGAAAAAAGTAAGCAACTGCGCGTCATTTGTGTGCTATTGCTTACAGCAATTAGGCATCCTCAAACCGGGACAACTGTTTTATTGTAACAAAAATGGAGCAGTTGTCTATAAGGGCATAGGAACAAAAGCGGCTATATCAAAACGATATAGATTAATAAAAGTAAATAAATTACCCCGGGATTATAAAAACAAATTAAAACCGGGAGACATTTGCTTTTACCGCCTGCATACCAATATTTTCGCAGGGATAAACGAGAGAAATAAAATGGTGTGGTGGGATGCCGGAAAGGCTAGCACTAACACAGGAAAAGCAGGCGGAACATATAAAAAAATACACAGAGTTATCAATGGAAATCAGAAGATTTTATATGTGTTGAGATGGAGGTAAAAAATGAAAAAATTATTTATTAGTCAGCCGATGAAAGGCAAATCAGATGAGGAAATCTTAAAAGAGAGAGAAAACGCAATTAAAAGCGCAGAAAAACTGTTAGGGGAGCCAGTAGAGATTATTGATTCGTTTTTCCAGTCAGCTCCTGCCGATGCCAGACCGCTTTGGTTCCTGGGAAAATCGCTTGAATTATTATCAACTGCCGATATTGCGTATTTTGCAAAGGGATGGGAAAAGGCGAGAGAATGCAAGATTGAAAACACCTGCGCCATTGAGTACGGGATTACAGTGATCGAAGATTATAAAGGAGAAAAATATGACGCAGAAGAAAATTATTGACGTTTCGGCATACAACGGCACAATCGACTGGAAGAAAGTAAAAAAATACGGTTGCGATGGTGCAATCATTAAGATTATCCGCAAAGATTTAGGCAAAGATAAAAAATTTGAGGAGAACTATAAAAAGTGTGAGAAATTAGGTATCCCATGGGGCGTGTATAACTACACATACGCTACTACAGTGGCGAAAGCTAAGTCGGACATGGAGCTTGTATGCGACATCCTCGACAATGTCAGCAAAAAGTATTTTAAATACGGCGTCTGGTTTGATATCGAGGACAAAGTGCAGGCAGGGCTGAGCAAGGTAAAGATTGCTGAGATTATCAATGCAGCACAGACTGTCGTTGAGTCAAGAGGCTATAAATTCGGCGTTTACACTGGGATGTCGTATTTTTCGGAGCACATTGATAAAAACAAAGTTAACTGTAAAAACTGGTGGATCGCACGTTATTACAAAGGCTATAACCGCATGGCGTTTAAAGCGACACCAAACAAATCTTATAAGCCTACAAATGTAGCCAATCTCATGGCATGGCAGTATACCAGTTCCGGCGTGTTTCCAACCAAGGTTTCAACCGGCAACGGCAGAAAATTTGATTTAAATATTTTGTATCATGACTTCCCAGCGGTGGCGCAGAAGGAAGAAACAACAAAAAAGGTTAAATACACCGGGAAATTCCCTAAATTGCCGCCACGCGGCTACTATGCGTTTTTAGACGGTATTACAGCATTAAAAGGCACAAGAGGGGAAATTGAAAAATTGCAGAAGTTTTTAAACTGGGCTATCGGCTCGAAATTAGATACTGACGGAAAATATGGAGAAAAGACGGAAGATGCGGTAGACATTTTTCAGTCGAAATGTAAATTAAAAATTGACGGTAAATTTGGAGCAAAATCCCTTAAAGCCGCAAAATTATTTAGCAAGTAATCACGAAGTACTGTGATTTACATATAAAGTCATTTAGGGAAAGAAATCCCTCGAAGAAAAGGAGTAATCAAATGGCATTAACAAGGGCTTTTTTAAAGAGCATGACACTTACAGATGAACAGGTTTCCGCGATCATCGAGGAACACTCTGCGACCGTTACAGGTCTCAAGAACGAGATTAGTAAGTATAAAGAGGACGCGGAGAAAGTCCCGGGCCTCCAGAAGAAATTGGAGGACTACGAAAAGGATGATTGGAAAGGCAAGTACGAGAAAGAACACGCAGGTTTTGAGAACTACAAAGCCGAACAGAACGAGAAAGCGTCATACAACGCGAAAGAAGCCGCATACAAAAAGATGCTTGAAGATTCCGGCGTGTCCAGCAAAGTAATTGGCCTTGTATTAAAAGCGTCAAAAGAGACTATTGATAATTTAAAAATCGGAGCTGACGGCAAATTTGAGAATGCAACAGAGGTAGAAAAAGGCATCAAAGAAGCGTATGCCGACTATATTACAACTGAAAAGACTCATGGTGCTAACGTATCAAATCCACCGGGAGGAGAACCGGGGAAAATGACCAAGGAAGAAATCATGGAAATTAAGGATGCGGGCGAACGTCAGAAAGCGATTGCGGAAAATCACGAACTTTTTGGCTATTGAAAGGAGTAGACAATGACAGGAGTAACCACTAGCACTGTATTAAATACAGATAGCGCTCTCAAAGCGAGAGAAATTGATTTTGTAACAAGATTTGACAAAAATTGGGATGCATTAAGAACTATCTTAGGAATCTTTAAGCCCATCAGAAAAGAGCCGGGCACTAGCTTAGTAACCTACGAGGCGCAGATGAAAGACGAAGCCTTACAGGGCGGCGCAAGTGTGGGTGAGGGAGAGGCAATCCCTTTTACACAGTTTAAGGTCGTAGAAAGCAAAAGGGAAGATATTGTCGTAGAAAAATACGCTAAATCTTTAACTCTTGAGTCTGTGGCAAAATGGGGCGCAACCGTTGCGATTGAAAAAACAGATGATGCCTTTATGGTTGAGCTGCAGAACAAGGTTTTAAAGGATTTTTACACATTTTTAAAAACAGGAACATTAAAAGGAACACAGAAGAAATGGCAGAAAGCACTTGCAATCGCAAAAGGTGCTGTACTCAACAAATTCGCAGGGATGAACAGAAACGTAACCGAAGTCGTAGGATTTGCAAACGTAATGGATTTTTACGACTGGTTAGGTGATAAAGAGATTACCGTACAGACAATGTTTGGATTGCAGTATATCAAAGATTTCTTTGGCTTCTCTACACTGTTCCTCCTCCCTGACGACTACATCCCGGCAAAAACCGTCATCGCAACACCGGTGGAAAATATTGATTTATATTATATTGATCCCGGTGACAGCGATTTCAAAAAGCTTGGCCTGGACTACACAACATCTGGCGAAACAAATCTGATTGGATTCCACGCAGGCGGCAACTATACAAACGCCACAGGCGAAACATACGCCATTATGGGCATGAAACTGTGGGCAGAATACCTTGACGGCATTTGCGTAGTCACCGTTGGAACTACAGAAACTATCCCAGAAGTATCAAGCACCGTTTCAAAAGCAAGTTCGAACGGAAAATAAAAGGGGTTGATTGAGTGCTTTACGAAGTCATGAATCATATTCACAATTTCTTCCCGGTCAAAGGAGCGGCAATCACAGGCAAAATAACAATCGGGGAATGGCTTTTTGACACGCACATAGATGCAACGACAGACACCGAAGACCTACGTTATTCTGGCACCGCGATTCGCCTCCCGCTACAGGACGGGCAATATTATTTAATCAGCGGCTCTATCTTTAATGACGGGGTTTATCAGTACCACAAAGGCGATACTGCCCCGTTACAGGAGGAGACGTTTGACGGCGTAGTGGTTCCACTGGCTATCCCTAAACCGTTTTTATCACTGGTGGACGAAATCAGCGAGTGGCAGGCGAAGAATGGCAATTTAGGAGCGTATCAGTCGGAGTCATTTGGCGGCTATTCGTACAGCAGGGCAACAAATTCTAAAGGCGAGGCTTACACGTGGCAGGATGCCTTTAGAGCACGCCTGAACCCATGGAGGAAAATGGCATGAGTTTAATCAATGAATTTTTACAGGATTGCATACTCATGGATAAAAAGCGTACTTCTGACGGCGAGGGTGGATTTATCACTGAGTGGGTGGAAGGCGCTAAAATACAGGCGGCAATAATCCAAGATACCTCTATGTCTGCCAGGGTGGCAGAGAAAGAGGGTGTAACAGCAACATATACAATTACTACAGCTAAAACAGTAAAGCTAGACTATCATGATGTATTAAAAACAAAAGACGGAAAAATTTTTAGAGTTACATCAAATGCAGGAGAAAAAGAAACCCCTGCGTCGTCTAATTTAGATATAGCACAGGTCCCGGCGGAGAAGTGGGAGTTAACGTCATGACCCCAACAGCGGCACTGTATCAATTTTGGTCATCCTTCGGCATAACTGCATATCCGTCTAACAGGGTGCCGGAAGATACCGCATTTCCTTTTATCACATACGAACCAATTATAGCAAATTGGTGGACAGGTGCGGCCGCCGCTAGCGTCGTAAATGTCTGGTACCACACAGAATCTGAGGCAGTCCCAAACAAAAAGGCGAAAGAAATCAGTGACAGATTGCAAGGAGGTACTACGGTAAAATGCGATGATGGATTTATTTTCCTGTCGCAGGACCAGCCGTGGACTCCTTTAGTCGATGAAGCCGACTCGTCAATAGTACGCAGATACACAGTAATTACTATGCAATTTATAACTATTTAACGAGGTGAGCAAATGAAGTATACGCAGGTACCTTCTGACCTTTTCAAAAAAATACAGATTAACGCCGGTATTATTGTATCAGCTTTTGAGCCAGAAACGGGCGCCATAACAGCAACTAACATCCTCATGGCAACCAGCGGCGGTTGTAGCTTTAGCGCAGAGCCATCCTTTACGGATTTCGGGGAAGATATTGACAACGTACCCAAAAACACGATGGAACTCAAAGAAATCGAATCTATTGAAGTAAAATTATCAGGTACAGCCGTTACTATGGATACCACACAGGCTAAAAGCTTTATGGCAGCGGCAGACGTAGCAGGAAACAAAGTAACGCCAAGGTCAGATTTAAAGACAGAAGATTTTAAGGATATTTGGTGGATTGGTGACTATTCGGACGAAAATTCCGGGGATTCCGCCGGATTTATCGCAATCAAAATCATGAACGCCCTCTCAACGGGCGGATTTAAAATTAAATCAGATGATAAATCTAAAGGAAATTTCGATTTCGAATACACAGGACATTATAGCATTAAGAACGCAGAGACAGTACCTTACGAGGTCTATATTAAAACAGGCGAAGCGGCGTAGGAGGTAAAGCATGAGATTATCGGATTTAACAGCAGAACAGGGATTGGAAGCCATTGCGAATTCCCTTGAACATATCGGAAACATTGCAGACGATGATGACGCGCTTAAGCTGTGCCAGGAACTTGTGCCGCGGGAAGGTGAGAAATACATCAAAGTCTTTGCTAGGGGTGCTAAAACAGCCCCTAGACTGTTAAAAACGCACAAGGATGATGTAATTGGAATCTTAGCGGCGTTTGAATTACAGACAGTTGAGGAATACAAGAAAACGCACAAATTAATGGATGTTATCAAAGGCATGGTTGACCTTGTCAACGAACCGGAGGTACGTCAGCTTTTTTTCTCAGTGCCAACGGGCGCAACAGACGGACACTCTGGAGATGCGCAGGAGAATACAGAGGAAAAAGCGTAAAAGGCTTCCTACTGTATGTCAAAGCTAAGATTTTAGACGACACAGAGGAATTAATTTACAAACGATATATGGCCGATGGGCTGAAATATGTAACCGAAAGTATTTCGCAGGCGTTCGGCGGGAAATATCTCTATGTATCGTTTATTGATTTGATTGATAATAATAAAAAACAAACAGCAACAAAGACTGGCGAAGAAATAGCCGCAGACGTCATTAAAAAAGCCGGATTGGTGGTGATGAGTGATTGAATGTGATGGAATTGTTTGTCACTCTGGCAATCAAAGACACCGCATATAAGCAGGGGCTGAAAGACGCAGAAGGTAACGCCAGCTCGTCCACATCAAAAATCGGCGGGGCATTTAAAACAGTCGGGAAGGTGGCTAAAACAGCCATGGCGGCTGGTTCTGCCGCCGCCGCCGCATTTACAAAAACGTCAATAGACTCCGGGATGAATTTTGATACTGCAATGTCTCAGGTAGCGGCTACCATGGGTACAACCGTAGACAAAATAGGGAATGTCGAAGCTAAGGCTGAGGAAATGGGGCGCACTACAAAGTACACCGCAACGGAAGCGGCCGAAGGCATGAACATTCTTGCCCAAGCCGGCTTGTCAGCGGATGAGCAGATTAGCGGCATCGGGACAGTGCTTAATCTTGCCTCTGCCGGTGCTATGAGTTTGGAAGAATCAGCATCATATACTGCCGGAGCCGTAAAAGGCTTTGGCGACTCAATGAGTAATGCATCTTATTATGCTGATTTAATGGCAAAGGGTGCTACTCTTGCTAATACGGACGTAAGAGGTCTTGGAGAAGCTTTCTCTGGTTCTGCCGCCACAGCGAAAAACTACGGCCAAGCGGCGGACAGTGTCACGCTTTCCTTACTCCGTTTGGCAGAGCAGAATGTGACAGGCTCCGAGGCATCTACAGCGTTAAATAGGGCGATGGCAGACCTATATACTCCGACTGATGATGCATCAAAAGCTTTAGACCAGTTAGGGGTATCCGCCTATAAATCAAACGGCGAAGCAAAAGACTTTAACGACCTCGTAGACGAACTTAATGGCTCTTTGCAGGGTATGACAGCGGAACAAAAAAACAATGCCCTTGCAACGATTTTTACAACGCAAGGCTTACAGGCATTTAACAAAATGACCGCATCAAGTGATGCGACTGTACAAAAATTCTGGAAAGGAATACAGGATTCTTCCGGCTCTGCGGCACAGCAGGCGGCTACACAGTTAGACAATTTAAAAGGCGACATAACCTTGCTATCTAGTGCTACAGAGGGCTTAGAACTGGGTTTTTACAATACTTTTTCGGGTACTATCCGCGGTGCTATCAAAGGCATAACAAGCGAGGTTAGTGGATTAGCTGAGGCGATGGAATCCGGCGGCATAAGTGGCGCTCTTTCCAAACTTGCGCAAGATGCGATTAACTTTAGCGGTCAGTTGCCGGGGCTGACAAAAATCGGCGGCGACCTCATAAACGGTTTAATTTCGAGCGTTACTCAAAATTCTGGCAGTATTACAACTGCTGTCAGTCAACTGTTAAATAATCTTGCCTCTACGATTTCCACAGGGCTAAATGTATTTACATCGGTCGGGGTCAATTTGTTAACGACTATCGCTAGCGGCATGACTCAGGGCATCCCAACCTTTCTGGGGCAGGCGTTGCCGATGCTGGCGCAATTTACGGAATCACTGAGAAGTAACGCGGGAAAACTAATAAATGCAGGCCTGACACTTATTCAGAATATCGCACAGGGATTGATTAATTCCATACCCGTACTGATTGCATACGTACCCACAATCATAACAAATTTAGCCGGTATTATTAACGATAACGCGCCAAAAATCCTTGCAACAGGAATAACAATCATAACAAATTTGGCAATTGGCTTAGTTCGTGCAATTCCGTTGCTAATTGCCAATTTGCCGAAAATTATCACGGCCATTGTAAGTGTGTTTACGGCGTTTAACTGGCTGTCGCTTGGTAAAAACATTGTTACCGGCATAATCAAAGGAATCAAAAATCTTCCTTCTCTTTTAAAGGGTGCCGCTAAAAATGCCGTAAATGGATTCAAAGGGGCATTTAAGGGAAATGGTATTTTATCGGCTGTAAAAGGAGCATTTACTAAGATACCATCGGCTGTTAAAAGTATCTTTACTAAGGCAGTATCCCTTGTAAAAAGCTTCCCTGGACGGTTTAAGAGCGCCTTAAAGTTTAGCTGGTCTCTTCCACACCTAAACCTACCGCACCTGAGTGTTTCCGGCGGAAAAGCTCCGTTCGGTATTGGGGGAAAGGGTTCCCTGCCATCATTCCACATTAGCTGGTATAAAAAAGCCATGGAAAGCCCATATGTATTTTCTGATGCCACCTTGTTTGGAGCAGGAGAAGCAGGAGACGAGATGCTGTACGGTCGTAGCAGACTGATGAACGATATCAAAGAGGCAACACAGGGAACGAAAAACGATGTAACTATTAACGTAACTGTAAACGGTGCAGATAACCCAGAAGAATGGGGAAGAAGAATGGCAAGTGAACTTAGAAGGAAGGTGAAAATGGCATAATGGCAAAGAAAAAGAAAAAGTCTGCTGCTCCTAGCGGTCTGTCTATATCGAGAGACGGTTTGAAATTTACAATATCTTGGAAGATACCGGCGAAAAAATATGAGGATGGACAGTGGCTATGGTATCGTCTACATACAAAAAACGCCGGTGCTTCTAAATGGGATTGGACAAAGTGGAAGAAAATAAATGTGGGAAAATCAGCAACCAAAAAAACGGTAGCACTTAATGCAAAAAATTATTATCCTGTCTCATCAAAATTATTAAACGCGATAGAATTTAAGGTAAAGGGCAAAACAAAAAGTGATAAAAAGCATACCTATACAGCCGCACGTTCCACAAAAACATTTGCTATTCATGCGCCAAATGCCCCTTCTGTTTCTTATTCCCTTGATGATGCCGACGCAAATAAAGGTACATTTACTTGGAATACCTCATACGAGGCGAATGATGCAAGGCATTTTGCAAGGACGCAGGTACAGACCGCATTAATGATAAATTATAAGGGCGCCATTGCAAACGCTCGTTTTTCTAATTCGTCCCACACGGGAGCGTCTGGCACATGGGCGATAACAGAGGATGGTTCCCCGACACAAAACAAGACATTTTGCCGTATTGTAAGGGCAAAATCGAGAGGGTGTGCCGGAGATTCCGGTTGGAGTTATGCGTACCATTATTACAGTATCCCAGGGCGTCCAAACATACAGAGTACAGGAAGCAAAGAGATAGGATCCTCTAGCCGCTATGTATGGGCAAACTGGGTGCAGGCATCGCCGCGGGACCGCCCTGTGGATTCCATGGAGTTACAATACGCTATAGACACGCCGGAAAGCGGAGAGAGATATACTGGCACATCATGGAGCACAGGAGTAACTGTTGCGTACCATGATTATACGGTGTCAGCAGATTTCAACACGGACGACGGCATAGCGGAAGACCAGATTATGTGGACAAGGGTGCAAAGTACGCACGATAAAAAATATGCATATTCTGAGCCACGAGTAGCGGCGCGAGGGGCTTTAAAATCCCCGTCATTTGATACGGTATCGGCAACAGGAACAACACTTACTATCAATAGCGTTGAACGCAACACGGAAGTTCCTGACGCTAAAACAGCCGTCTGGATGAAAATAGGCAACGAGGAAAAAGGTATTATTGCAATTACCGACAAAGAGGGGACAATCACAGTTGCGTGTCCGGACGTTTCCGGCGGTACCGAATACCAGATTGCGCTCAAAAATTTTACTGGAACTTCCACACCTCAAAATGGAGCGTCTGGCACCACCTACAAACTTAGCCCCCTCATGCAGTCTGGGTGGATTTATTCGGAAACAAGAAAGATTGCAGTCCCACCGAAAAATATAACTGCAATGGCGGTGGCATCTGATACCGTGGAACTAACATGGGATTGGTCGTGGAAAAATGCGGATGCGGCTACCGTTGCGTGGGCAGACCACGAGGACGCATGGATTAGTACGGAAGCCCCAACTACTTATGACGTGGAGGACAGGGAAACCACGTGGCATATCGGGTCCCTAGAATCGGCAAAAACATATTATTTCCGCGTAAGATTGCGGGATACGTCTGGGGATGAGGAAGTGTTATCTCCTTGGTCTGATACGGTTTCCGTATCTCTGAGTGAGACCCCAACAACTCCTACGCTTGCAACGACAGAAAATTATCTTGCCCTGGACGATACAGTTATTTGCAGTGTTGGCTACACCGGAAACAGCAAAGCTAGCATAAAAATAGCGGAAGCGGTTAACGATGAGCCGGTTAAAGGCAAAGATGGAAACGTCGTTGTTTTAATGATGTCTTCCGGCATGGAGACATTATCGGAAACTATTGAAAACATTAATAAAATCTATACTGCAAGTGGTCTTTTGAGCAATCTGTGGAATGTAGGAGAAATCCATTATTTAAAAGCAATGGTTACAGCACAGGGAGGCAAGGAAGGTGCATGGTCAGATTCTGTGGCTGTTGAAATTGTTGCAAAACCTGCAATAGACAGCGTTACAACAAATCTTGTTTCGGAAGCAACAGCATATAATTCTGACGATGTTACCACGGAAACGACCGACCAGACAGTGCCGGAATCATCGGAAGGCACAACAAATTATTTGGAGCAGCTACCATTAACGATAGCCCCGTCCTTCGGGGATTCTGCTGGCACAGCAAAAGTAACGATTGTCAGGGACGAGGATTATTATATTCTGCGCCCGGACGGATTAAAGGAACAGCATTTTGCCGGCGAAATTATTGCCAGTTTTACCGGTAGCGAAACAGATAACTACAGTATTGCCTTGGGCGACCTGATCGGGCAGATGGATGACGGTGCAAGGTACAGCATACAGATTGCATTTACAGATATTTATGACCATGTGGCAGAAAAAAAGATACCGTTTGTTGTACGGTGGAAACACCAGCCGGAAGTACCAACGGCCACTGTAAATACGATTGCAGACAACAAAACAGCGAGTATTGTTGTTGCTAAACCAACCACATATGTTGATGGGGATACATTCGACTTGTATCGGATGAGTGTAGACAGAGCAGAATTGATTCTGGAAAATGGGGTTTATGGACAGAAATATGTTGACCCATACCCGGCGTTAAATGAGTACGGCGGCATACTGGTTGTAAATAAAACTGCCAACGGTGACTATATAACGTCAGATAATTCTTTTGCATGGTTATACAACGAATTTTCTATAGAGTATAAAAAGGCAATTATTGATTTTGATGGGGAGTCCATTGAAATTCAGTATAACATTGATTGCGACAATTCATGGGATAAGGATTTCGAGAGGACGGTTTATCTCGGTGGCTCCGTACAAGGTGACTGGAACCCTGCAGTCACTCGTGATTTAAAAATTGATGCAGTAAGTATCTCACTGACAGAACCAACAATGATTGAGCAAATGAGGCGGCTCGCAACGTATCCCGGAATATGCCACGTTAGGACACCGGACGGCTCGTCATTTTCCTGCGATATACAGGTGTCGGAGAAAAAAGACCACGATAACAAAATGCGGACAGATTTCTCACTAACGATTAAAAAAGTGGATTCGGAAGAACTGGATGCTGTGACGGAAGAGCAGTGGAGCGCAGAGCATCCTAATGAGGTGGCGTGATGGATTGGAGCAAAGGATTTTCAGCAAGATATATTTTGACGACAGTTGACCCCAAGACGTGGACAGACCAGCAAGAATTTGAATTTACTGAGGGCAGTATTGACCGAGACAGCACGTCAGATTTAAGGGAATCTGCCTCCGTCACAATGACAGAAAAGATAACAGACAATGAGTGCTGGGTCCGCATTTACCTACAAGCCAGACAGGGAGGGTCAGGAGCAAAAGTAGCACTGTTTACTGGCCTGACTGCCTTCCCAGAAAGAAAACTTGATGGTGTGAGAGAGACTTACAACATTGACTGCTACTCCGTTCTCAAGCCGGCAGATGATGTAATTCTGCCGCGTGGTTATTATGCACCAGCCGGTAGCGGAGCAAAACAGATTAAAAATCTGCTCAATGATTGTATCCCTGCCCCCGTGTATGTCGAGGGAACATCGCCGATAACTACAGATGACATCGTTGCGGAAGATGGGGAAACAAGGCTCACAATGGCACTGCATATTTTAGATGCCATCGGCTGGCGGATGCGAATACTTGGCGATGGAAGTATTGTTATCTGTGCAAATGATAATAATAGCAGCCTTACAGTGGGGATTAACGCAAACGACATCATGGAGTGTGACGTAACAGACACATTTAATTGGTATGACACACCAAACTGTTTTATGGCAATACATGACGATTACGGCGCAGCCATCGCGCGGGACGACAGTCCGGACAGTTATCTATCAACCGTCAGTCGGGGTAGGGAAGTGTGGAAATCGGAAACAGGCGTTGAATTATCCTCCGGGGAAAACATAGCGGCATACGCCGTTAGAAAGCTAAAAGAATTGCAGAATCCTGCCAGAACGATACAGTACAGCCGGCGATTTTTCGAGGACGTTCTTTTAGGAGATGTGGTCTTTCTAAATTATCCAAGACACGGCCTTACTGGAAAATTCAGAATAATATCACAATCACTGTCCCTAGAACATGGTTGCCGCACGAAAGAAGAGGTGGAAAGTATTGAATGAATTTGTAAAAGAGATTGCCTCGGCGATGAAAGAAAGCAAGACAAAAGCATATGATACAGTTGCAAAAGTCCTTCGGGTTGACGAAAAAACGGCATATGTCCACATTGACGGTGGAGCAGATGAAACCCCCGCACAGATGGCTATTAATTGTAAAACAGGGGATAGCGTAAAAATACGTGTTTCTGGCGGAAAAGCATGGCTCACTGGAAATCTCACATCTCCACCAACGGATGATACAGCCGCTAATGAAGCAAGCAAGACAGCTACTAAAGTAAAGAAATCCTACGAGAACTTTAAATATGCTACTGAGGAGAACTTTAATGATCAGGAAGAAAAGATATCAGAGGCTGCTAAAGTTGCAACTAACTTTATGAAATATATCGAAGGACTCGGATTAGTTGTCGGTGATATGCGAGGAAATACACTTGGACAGAACGCGTTACTTGACGCAAATGGAATGTGTGTACGCAACAATAATAGTGAAATTGTACGGTTTGGAATTACAGATATTAAGATAGTGAATGAAGATGGGGAACCTATTTATAGTGGTACTGGTTCTGTTGTAAAGTCACAAAACAACATTGTTGTGGCAACACAGCAAACAAAAAATGCAAACAATACTAATGTCGGTGGTAAAGCTGCACTTGAATTATATTATGATAGTGCAAAAGATAATATGGGTCTTTCATTATCTGTAAAAAGCGGAACGTCCTATACTGATTTGTATGAAAGCATTGGAAACGGCATATATGCTGATAACTCTAATACAAAGATTGTGTCTTCAGACGTAATAAAGTTGGATGCAGCGAGAATATATTTATCTACCTCTTTAGGGACTTGGAGACCCTATTTTTGTGCTGGCGATTCGATCAGTGCAACTTTTGGTACTGCTGGATATATTACGAATTCCGGCAAGGATGTCATTTTTATAATTCCATTATCAAAACCAATGGTTGGGAACCCAACGATAACAGTAACAAGTGTGGAAGGACTTATGGTCCGACAAAATAATAAGTATTTGTACGGTGGCTCGTCAACAAAATATGTCAAACCTAGCAAATATGCCATATACTCAACGCTTAGTGGAGGCTGCATCTGCGTAACCGCAACAATGCCAAATACTACAGATGTTACAAACAATAGTCCTTGCGGCATCTGGGCTAATATTAAGATAACATTCTCATAGGAGGAATAAAATTGGCTTTAAAAAAAGAAATCCGTCAAAGCGATGGTGTAGTTACTAATTATCACAGAATTTTATATATTCAGTCTACAATCAACAGCCATGATTCAATAGCTGTAGTGTCTTATGTGGATGAGATTGGTAGAGCTATGGAAAACAACGGTGACAGACCGTATAGAGCCGCTGTTACATACGAGAAAGAATATGAAGAGAATATGACTATCGAAGATGCTTATAAGTATCTCAAAACACTTTCGGAGTACGAAGATGCAGAGAATATCTGATACAATTTATGCATAAGGAGGCGAAAGCATGATAGCTAGTGGAACAATAATTATTGATGGACAGACATACCGCAAAGGAGATGTTATACACGATTTAGGCGGCTGGGATTGCATAGACACGGACGGAAGTAAGCGATATTACTGGGGAAAGTCTTCTGAAGTAGATAAATTGCCTCATTATGTTGCAAGTGGTTCAACGGCGTTATGTGTAGACACAGGGGAATTATATGGCTTTTATGCCCCTGATAGCAAGTGGTTTTTACTTTAGGGAGGTGTAGGACATGAGAAAAAGTGGTTTAACGGGAGATGAGGCGTATGTGCTCTCGAAACGTAGGGGAACATCAGGAGACCTTGGCCCACTAAAGAAAGAACTTAGTTTGCTAAAGGAAGATTTGGGTAATTTATCCAGTTCCAAAATCTCCAAGTTTTACGCAACAAACAATGGGGAGAACCACTTAGCGGATTCCGATGATGGAAAAATAGCGGATATGATGGTGTATGGAAAGAGCGAGCAGAAAAGTACCATGGGGAAGAATTTGTTTGATTCTAAAAAATTCCCAATTATATTAAACAGGGCGATAGATACCAACACAGGTAAGATATATGAATCATTAAGCGGAAATTATTGTGCTATTGAGAAGTATATGCATTTTCCGTATAGTGGGAAAAAAGTTTCATTTAACGCTTCAATGACATTAGTTGCATATGACAAAGATTATAAATTCATTAATACTGTTAATAGAAATAATGGTCAAGTTCCAATTGGAACAATGTATGTCAGATTTGACATTAAAACAGCAGAAAAAGATAAAGCACAGATAGAATTATCCGAAAACGCAACAACTTACGAACCATACAAAGAACAGACCATACAGTTAACAATCATCCTTAACTCAATTCCAGTTTCAAGTGGTGGTAATGTCACAATCAATGGACAACAGTATATTGCTGATTACGTGGATGTGGAGAGGGGAAAGTATGTTCAAATGATACAGACAGACAAAGTTCCAAGCAACGCAGTGTGGAACATCCAGAAGCAACAAACAGGGTATTCGCTTGGGTATACAAATATCTTCAAAAATGGTATATCAACAAGTGAACCTGGAATGGAGAAGGCATGGAAAAGCAATGTAGGAGATTCATCGGGTACATGGAGTAACGTTTTTTCGTTTGGACGAAGTAATGTATTCTGGATTGTCCCATATGAGAATGACGGAAACATTACATCGAATGATATTAATGCATGGCTTGTGGAGCATCCAATGGATATAATGTATCCGCTTGCAGAACCCATCGAAACCGACCTCACACCAGAAGAAATCATCGCATTTAAAGCACTTGCAACATATTATCCGACTACAAACGTCAGTGTCAATTCAGAACAGCTTGACGGATATACAGTATTCAATTATCCGATTTCGATGCAAAATGGTTGGAATTATGTTAAGCAACAATTAAACGATAATCGTGATTATATTTATGATATGGATATGCAATCCGCAGAAGCATATGTAAATTCAGAATATGCAGTAGCATTAACAGAATTGGAGGTGTGATTATGCTATATAGAACATTATTAAAACTTAAAGAAAAAAATGGACTTACAGATGATTTAAAAAATAAGATTGATGTGTTTTTTGCAGTTGGAAGAATCACAGAGGAACAGTACAATGAGCTGATGGATGTTAATAAGGAAGAAGAAGCGAAAGCGGAAACTAACTAATTAACTAAAGAGGGCTTTAATTAATTTATAAAAACAAAAGAAAAATAATTTTTAAGGAGGAATGGAGATGGTAGATATTATGTTACCGCTAATAACTTGTATTTTTGTAGTTTTTGATTTGGCTAGCGGTGGAGTAGCCGCCTGCGCTAACCACAAGTGGAAATCCTCAGAAATGAGAAAAGGATTGTATCATAAATTTGGCTCTATTATGCTCGTAGTGCTTGCGTATCTTATCGACTACGCGCAGAGATATGTGGACTTAGGCTTTCAAGTTCCTATTGCCGCAGGCGTGTGCGTATACATTATTTTGATGGAGCTTGGTTCCATCGTGGAAAACATTGGCAAAATTAACCCTGATTTGCTCCCAGACAAGGTTAGAGCGATTTTAGGACTGGACAAAACGAAATAAATTTACGTAATTTTTGCGTGTTTGAGGTGATACAGTGAACAGAAGTTTGATAAAAAAACTCTGGAAATTAGGCGATAAACAATTTATTGATTATGCCTTGTCGTGTGCCCGCTTAACCTTGCGGGAGCGCGAAACTGTACAGTACTTGCTTTTTGACGGATTAACGCAGGAGCAAGCCGCCGAGAAAATGGATATAAGCACGAGAGGATTACAGGGGCTGTGGAGTTGCGCCGTGGAAAAAATTTTGTTAGTTCCCGGCACAATTCCGTACATAAATAGCCTTTAAGAAACTAAAGATAACTAAAAATCATGCGAGAAATAAGCGCGTTGCCTTCGTGGTGGCACGCTTATTTTTTTGCGATAATAAAACTATAAGGAGGGCAAAAAAATGTATCAATATTGGAATCCTAACCCAGCGGCGGCAAAAGTGGGAGATTGCACCGTGCGCGCTATCTCAAAAGCTACAAAGCAAACGTGGGAAGAAACATATATACAACTTGCGCTGTATGGCTTGATGCTGTCAGATATGCCCTCGGCTAACGCAGTGTGGGGCGCATACCTCAAAGACAATGGATTTAGCCGTTATATAATCCCAGACGAATATATGACCTGCACTGTCTCGGAATTTGCAAACAACCACCCAGAAGGGGCTTATATATTAGCACTGTCAGGGCACGTTATAGCGGTAATTGACGGCAATTACTACGATACGTGGGACAGTGGAGCAATGACACCTATCTACTATTGGAGGGAAGGAGGAAAATAAATGTTCGGTTATCCACAATATCCACAACAATATCCACAGTATCCGCAATATCCACAACCGGATTATCTTGACCAACTAAACCGACTAAAACAACAACAGGTACCGCCCCAACAAATGCAGCAACAATCCAATCCCGATGAACGGATTTGGGTACAGGGGCAGGGCGCGGCGGAGGCGTATTTAGTAGCACCAAACTCTTTTGTCCGCCTATGGGACAGTCAGGCGCCAGTTTTTTACGAAAAAAGAGCAGACCAGACGGGCAGACCGTTTTTAGAGGTGTTTGAATACAAGCGCAAAGGCACAGATTCGCCCACAGCGGAGCTTTCGCAGTCTAGCCAACCAATTAACTATGAGGAACGCTTAAACGCCTTAGAAAGGCAAATGGAGACGTTAAGAAGGAGGGTATTGAATGAATCTCAATCCAATGCAGATGATACAGCAGTTTCAACAGTTCAAACAGCAGTTCCAAGGGGACCCGAAGCAGGAAGTGCAAAACCTGCTAAATAGCGGGCAAATGAGCCAGCAACAGTACAACCAGTTGCAAGGGATGGCAACACAGTTTCAAAACCTTTTAAAGGGTTTTAAATAAATAAAAAGGAGTGATTTCATGGGATTAACAACAGACGGAATGAGTCCGGCAGATTTGGCGGCAGTCACAGGCAACAATAACGGCGCATTTGGCGAGGGTAACGGTGCTTGGTGGATTATCATTCTTTTCCTCTTTATCTTCTGTGGATGGGGAAACGGAAATGGATGGAATAACGGCGGCGGGGGCGCGGTAGATAACTATGTATTGGCTTCTGACTTTGCAACCTTACAGCGCCAGATTGATAGCGGTATTTCCTCCCTTGAGCGCAAGGGTGATGCCATCAACAGCGGTATTTGTGACGGATTTTATGCGATGAATACCTCTCTTCTCAACGGATTTGCAGGAACAAATAGCACAATCCAGCAGAACGGCTATGATACACGAAACGCAATCCAGCAGGGACAGATTGCAGATATGCAGAGTTTCAACGCTTTGCAGGCACAGTTAGCGCAGTGCTGTTGTGATAACAAACAGGCTATCGCAGGCGTTAACTACAATATGGCGATGAATACCAATGCAATCCAGCAGGAAGTTACAAATGGCTTCTGCCAGACAAATTTTAACAACGCAAACAATACAAGAGACATCATTGACAACCAGAATAACAACGCTAGAGCCATCCTCGATGCCCTCACAGCACAGAGAATCGAAGCTAAGGACGCTAAGATTGCCGAGCAGAATCAGCAGTTATTTGCGGCGCAGTTAGCGGCTTCTCAGGCGTCACAGAACGAAACCTTAAAGGCATACATGCAGGGTCAGTTTACTTATTACAACCCTAGACCAGTGCCAGCTTTTCCGGTTTCCGCACCATATCAGTACGGTAATTGCGGATGCAATACTGGTTGCGGATGCTAAAATTTTATAATTAGCAGCTTCCTGCACGACAGGATTGTTCGGTTTGTACCGATGATGCTTATAGCGGCGGGGCAATCGTTCCGCCGTTTATTATTAAAAAAGGAGTGATAACGTGGCAGAATTTACCAATAGTAATATTGTAACCGTAGCAGCGGGGCAGAATTTACCGCTCACAGAGACAGCCGTAAAGTGCGGTAGCTGTATCGCACACCGAGAAGGGGCGGGAATTGTGACCCTTAGAGGCCTTACAAACCAGTGCAGGGCACGCTATAAGGTCAGCTTTGGAGCCAATATCGCCATACCTGACGGTGGAACTGTAGCACCTATTTCTGTCGCTTTGGCAATCGCCGGAGAACCATTAAATAGTGCGACAGCAATCGTAACACCTGCGGCGGCAGGCGGATATTTTAATGTATTTACGGCAGCGTTTATTGATGTACCGCGCGGATGTTGCATAACGATTGCAGTCGAAAATACATCTACACAGGCAATTAATATAGCCAACAGCAATTTAATTGTTGAGAGAGTAGCATAAAGGAGGGCAAAAATGGAATCATTACACAAATTAAAAAAGATGATGTGTAGAGAGCTGGACGAGATTTCCAACAAAGGCGACATGAGCGCCGGGGATTTAGAAGCAGTCCATAAACTGACAGACACAATCAAAAATATTGACAAAATCATGTATCTGGAAGGTGACAGCGAATACAGCCGCGGCGACGACTGGAACACGTCAGGAAGATATAGCCGTGGGCGTTATCCTGACATGGATTACGGTGATTATAGCAATGCCCGTAGAGGTCAGCACTATGTGAGGGGGCATTACTCTTACAACGATGCAAAAATGCAGGTAAAAGAAACTATCAAAGACATGATGCACGACAGTAATCTGTCTAGTACAGATCAGGCAGCACTAGGCAGAGCATTAGCAGAATTAGACCGATAAGAGAAAGGAGTGCCGCAATGATTAATATGGACGAAATTAATGCCGAAATTGCGGCATTAGAGGCAGGAAAAACAACCTACGCCACTTGCGAACGGCTTTCGATTTTATACAATGTACGTAACAATTTAATGAGCAATCAACAACCAAACCAACTATCTTCCAACACATCATACTACTCTTACAGTTCCGAGCCGGATTCTGAATTTAAAGAAATTGCTCGAAACGCAGACTTTGAGCACTTATTACGCGTACTTGACGAACACATGAAAGCCATCGAAGCAATGTATCCGCGAGAATACCGGTCAGTTTTGCGAAAAATAAAAGAGGGCGCTTGAAACGTCCTCTTTCTTCTTGTATAATATAATTACTTCTCCTTTATTTCTATCATATTTTGTTATACGGTAACTGACCTTAACCTGGTGGTTGCGGTCAGTTACTATATAACTAAAACTAAAAAAATATAATATCCTCCACAAATTCGTTGGGGGATATTTTTATTTCTTTTACAATGCTTTTCCAAAACACCTGCTTGTCTTGTTCGCCTAACTGCATATACATATCTTTCCAACCGTCAGGAAATCTGCTTTGTATTTTTTTCTTAGTTTCTAGTTCTTCCGTTGCGGCGGTCTGGGATAGTTCTTTTAATTCTTTTGATATAGCCTCATATCTTTCGTCATAGTATTCTTCTGTTATCCTACCTTTTTCAAACATCTTGTTGATTCTTCCCAGCTCACTGGATAATTTTTTCTTTCTCTTTTCCGCATCGTTTCCGGTTGCCTTCACACGACCTTCTGCTCTTAATACATCTAACTGTATTTTTTCTTCGATGTGATTAAGCATATATGTTTCTAATTTTTTTTCTGATCGCGTGTAGGTCTTGTGCTTTTGTGCGACAGAGTGGGGACAGTGATATACTTTGTACTTTTTTCCTTTTTTGCCTATTGCACACCCGGAAAGCCTGCAACCGCAAAGCGGGCATTTCATCAAGCCGGAGAAAATATAAATACGCCTCCTGCAATCTGTCCAAGTTTTTTGGCTGGATACTTCGTTGATTTTTTGTGCCTGCTCCTCTGTTATGTATGGCTCACAGTAGTTCTTTACACCATACATTTCCCCATGGTACGCCGGACTGGACATAATTTTGACTATCCTGGTTCTCGTCCTGATAAAATCGGGATATTTATTTAAAATATAGTCAGCGGTACCCATTTTGGAAAACGTCTGGAAATAATGCTCAAACATATCCTCGATTATTCCACGCGTCTTTTCATCTTTCACAATGGTTTTTCCCTCTACACGATACCCCACGGGCACTTTTCCACCTATATACTCTTTGTTCTGGCGCTTAAACTCCATAACAGACCGTATTTTCTCACTGTCCCTGTCTGCCTCTGCCTGCGCTACAGACAACATGATGTTAACTTTAAAAATCCCCTGACTTGTCTCCGTCTCGTAATCCTCCCAGATAGCCCTCCAAGGCACTTTGCACGCGTCAAGGACACTTTGTACCTCGTAGTACCCTGCAACGGCTCTAAACCACCTGTCAAGGCGTGTGAAGAGTATTATGTCAATCTTACATTGCCTGCAATCCTCAAGCAACCGTAAGAGGGCAGGGCGTTTTGTATATTTTTTACGTGCAGATATGCCGGCATCGTTATAAATACCGGCAACCGTATATCCTTGCTCCTCACAATATTTTTCAAGCGCATCTATCTGCGAATCAACGGACAATCCACTGTTCTTCTGCTCTTGCGTGCTTACTCGCACGTATAAAGCGGCTCTTTTCATTTATTTCCCTTCCTGCCTTCGTACCTCCGGGGCGGGTGCTGCTATCTACATACAACTAAGCCTGTCTATTAGTTTTTTTCTAAGCTTTTCGTATTTCTCGGTTATTTCTTCACTGTCCGGAAAGTTAACCAAGCGAAAACAAGCATTTTCAAATTCGTTAACCAATGCTATGTTTTCGTATCTTTTTAATTCCATAGTTTTTTGTGGCAAATCGTCATAAAAAACTTTTAAATCGACACCTAGAGCGCCTGCGATTTTTGATAACGTCTCTACCTTTGGTTTCCTTTTTCCGACTTCGTACTGGCAAATCATGGCAGTTGAAACGCCTAGACATTTGGCAAGTGCCGCCTGCGAAACTCCTTTTTGTAGGCGTACAGCTTTGATTTTTTCGCCAATTCCTCCTGAATCGTCCGCCACAGATTGCGAAAAATCAGAATAAAAGATATTGGGATTAATTTCCAAAGCATCAGCTATTTTTGAGACGGTTTCAAGCTTCGGAACCGTCTCCTTCTTTTCGTACTGTGCTATGGTCTGCTGCGTTATTCCTCCCATTTTGTCGCCAAGTTCTTTTTGGGATAAGTTGCGTTCTTCCCTTAGTCTCTTTAGCTTTTCTCCAAAATTTTCCATATTCTTTGTATCTCCTCTCTTGATTTAATTCAATTATGCACGATAATGACTATTATGTCTAGAAAAAAATACACGAAAATATATCATTTTTTATATTCCACAATGTCGCATACCTGGCAGTCTAATTTCTCACACAAATACATAATTGTATCTATATTCACGTTTCTGTCGTGCCGCAACTTATTGACCAGCGCCGGGGAAAGGTTAAAACTTTCCTTATCTAATAAGTTAGAACGCTTTAATCCCCTGCGCTCCAACGTATCCCATAAATTACTATATGAGATACTACCGTTATATATGTTACTTCTTTTTCTTGATCGTGTTTCCATTTAAAAACCTCCTTTAATCGTTATAAATATATAGTACATTATTTTGAAATAAATATCAAGAAAAAATAATATATTTTCGTGTATTTTTTTCTTGACATAATAGACATTATCGTATATAATATAACTAAATCGCATAGATAGCCACACGCCCGGCGGCGGAATCCGCCGGAGAAAGAAGGAAACATGACAAACATGACACGGAAAGAGAGAGAAGAATACATAGAATTTATGTACAATTACAAAAATGAATATAACTGTGAAAATTGCCCGGAAAACAGAGGCGATTTTCCGCATGACAAATTACCTTGCGGACAACAAAATTGCTGGGTAACCTGCCACTGTAAGGAGATGTAAATATTATTACCGCCCGGCGGCGGAACCGCCGGAGAAAGAACAAAAGCACTTGTTTTGACAGGTGCTTTTTTGTTATTTTTAGGAAAAAAGAAAAGAGGGAAGAACTGATTCTTCCCTCTTGTTAGTTGTCCTGTTAGTGGACTAACTATTTTAAATTAATAGTTACTTTCTTATCTGTCCAGAATGAAGCTCTATATTCTAAAATAACTTTCTTTGCATCTTTTGGTACTTCGTAATATGTCGTAAAGCTCACGTTCTTTCCTGGAGATAAATTAGTGTTAACAAAATCACTGTCTCCTATGTATTGCTGTTCGCAAGCTGTATCATCTGCATAGCAATTGCAATCAGATACAGATACATATTTGTCACCTTTTTCTGCAACATTTTCACAAGTAAAGTCTACAGCTACATATTCACATCCATCTTTTGGAGTAAAGTACTCTCCGGCATCATATCCAAACTCGGCTTTTTTCGCAGTCACCTGTAAACCGTCATTCTCAAAAGATTCACCAACTTTTACGCTGTCTTTCTCTTTTGTTTCTTCCTTTTTAGCAGTTTCTTTCTTAGCTGCTGTGGTACTCTTGGTCTGAGAATCAGTGGAAGAACTGTCATCGTCACCACCACCCATTGCCATTCCTAAAACAGCCAGAACGATGATAATGATAATTACCCATTTCAGCTTGCCGCCCTGTTTCTTTCGGCAATGAGGACACACTTTAGCTTTTGCGTCAATTTCTTCTTTGCAGTACTTGCAAACTTTCGTTTTTTCTTTGCTCATATTTTCTGCTCCTTTTTTTATTATTATATTAATAATTTGGGTAAAATTATACAGGATATTGAATAAAATATCAAGGGATTTGCTGAAAATAATGTCCAAAATGAATAAATAAGATACGTGTATCATATAATGCAGTAAAGATTTGATAACAGGAGGGGTTGCATGGATTACAAGAAAGAAATTATTAAAATGCTTGATATGGCAGATGAGCGTTGTTTGCGGCTCATCTACGTACACATCAAGGCTTTACTGGGGCTGAAATAATCAGCCCTTTTTGTTTTCCTGCATTAGCTCCACCATCTTTTGAAGAACTTCCCAGTCAGATTCATCCAACGCCGAAAGCATCGAAATAAATTTCTTTTTAAAAGAATCTTCCTCACTTTTCAGTACATCACCGACAAAGTTTTCTATCTGTTCATCTCTTGTTAATTCGATGAACATTTCACCGTTTCCAGTCCGTAGCCAATCTTCATTGACGTTAAATTTAGTACATATGTCCTGTATTGTTCGTTCACTCGGCTGTTTAACCCCTGAACATAATTGTGATACAAAAGCCTGTGATACATTAAGTTTTTCAGCGAAAGCTGTTTTTTTCATCCCAAGACTCTTTATCAGATAATCAATTCTTTCGTTAAGACGATTCATTTTTGACACCTCCTTTCTAATTAGTATAGTACACCATGGTAATTACAAAGTCAACAAAAAATATAACTGAGTTATAAAAAACTATTGACAATTTATCTGAGTTATGATAAAGTATAACTAAGCTAAGAAACACAAAACAATCACACAGGAGGGAAAACAAAATGAAGACGGTAAAAAACGTTATCAAAGGACACATGGCACACGATGAAGTAGAGGGGTTAATTATTATTAACCCTAATACAGAAGACATAGCAATATACGCCGGAAGCCTTGGAGGGTATATGGAACCTTGTGACACAATGAAGGATTTTAAAAGAGAAGTTGACAATATGAAAGTTGTAAAAAGTTCCATAAATTGTGGAAATCATTTATTTATAATTGTTGAATAGCCGAAACGGTCAGAAATGACCGTCTGCCGGGAATGACCTCCCGGTACTGATGATGGCAGGTCGAGAAAGAGAGGTGTTGAAAAATGTCAGAAAAAGAAAAACAGATTCTTGAAGCTATAACAAAAGCTATTCCTAATATGTCTGAATTTAATAAAGGCTACTTGCTTGGCATGGGTGAAGCGATGGCGAGCAATAAGAAGCAGGAACGTGAAGAACAGAAGGAAGGTGACTAGATGAAAAATATTCAAATTTTCGAAAACAATGAGTTCGGTTCAATTCGGACCCAGATAATTAATGACGAACCGTACTTCTGCTTAGCGGATGTTTGCCACGCATTGGACCTTGAACAACCTAGCAGAGTCAAATCAAGATTAAAACCCGATGGGGTTACTACTGGTATGGTCATCGACAGCGTAGGCAGGAGACAAAATGCAAACTTTGTGAACGAACTTAATCTTTACAAAGTAATCTTCCAGAGCCGCAAAGAAAGTGCAGAACGCTTTACTGACTGGGTAGCCGGAGAAGTTCTCCCATCCATCAGAAAGACGGGTGGTTATCAGAAGCCTGCAACAATAGCGGAGCAGATAGGCTTACTCGCCACAGGCTACGGAGACCACGAAGACCGCATAAAGAACCTTGAAAGCAATATGGTAATTGACTATGGACAACAACAGACACTACGGCAGCACGTCAATAAAGCGGTTCTCAACGCATTAGGCGGCAAAAACACAGAAGCATATGCATATATCAGCAAAGTTGTATTTGCGGAGTGCAACAGGGACTTGCAAGACAGATTTAAAGTTAACAGCCGGAACAATATCCCTCGCAAACGCTACGAGGAGGCTATTGACTATGTAGACAACTGGGAACCGAAAACAAACACAAAGTTGAGGATTGACGAATATAACTGTCAACAGAGATTTGAGGTGTAAAAATGAACGCGTTAGGAGAAAAACTAAGAAAATTAAGAAAGGCGCAAGGGCTTACACAAGGAGAATTAGCCAAGAAAGCCGGTGTTGGTATTAATACAATAGTTAGATATGAAACTGGTAAAAATTCTCCAAAAGTGGAAATCTTGGAACTTATCATTAAGGAGCTGGGCGCGAAAATAGTTTTGATACCCGAAAAGGAGTTAGGAGGTAAAGATGAAAGTCATATATAATTTGCTGACCATCGTGTCAGTAGCGTTGATTATCTGGATCTCGTCCAGTTGGGTTGGTGTGGTAACACATACCGCCGGAAAAGATTATAGCAATTATAATTTCTTCGTGATGTTAGGGGGTGAATAAAGAATGAATGAGCCTCCAAGAAAAGAGTATGTTATTAGATTACTCTACACCCTCTTAGGACGACAACAAGGTGTAGAGTATGACAAAGTATTCTACACTGATAAAGACGGTGTAGAGCATGAGGTAAAAAAGGAAGAGCCATACCATTAAGCTCTTACGATAAATCATACAAGTAAATCATACAAAAGACTTGGCATTTTGTCAAGATAGGAGGTGGACATGGCAATAATGAGGATAAATAAAACGACAGACTACACCGTTATGTCGAATTACCATTTTAGAGAAAAGGGTATGTCTTTAAAAGCAAAAGGCTTACTGAGTCTTATGCTTAGTTTACCGGAAGACTGGGACTTTACAGTTAAGGGGCTGGCAAATTTGAATAAAGACGGCGTAGACGGCGTAAGAGCCGCGTTAGAAGAGTTAAAAACGTTCGGATACCTGAGAGTGACTCGCGAGAGAAACGAAAAAGGACAGGTAAGCGGTACAGTTTACGACATTTACGAAAAGCCAACACAGGAAAAACCTGTATTGGAAGAACCTAAAGAGGAAAAACCTATATTGGAAAAACCAATACAGGGAAAACCTATGCAGGAAAATCCAACGCAATTAAATACTAAAGGAATAAAATACTTAAATAATAAAATACTTAAGGAATCAAGTACTAAAGGAATAAAAGAGAGTGCGCGCGCGAAGAAAGAGCCGGAACAGTATTTCGAGGACGAAGAACTTAACCGCAAGTTTTTGGAATTTCTTGCCATGCGTAAGAAAATCAGAAAGCCAGTAAGAACAGACAGAGCTTTGAAAGCTTTACTCAAAAAATTACACGAGCTGTCCGGCGGAGATTTGGGAACGATGAAAAAAATCATTGACCAGTCGTTGGACAAGGAGTGGTTAGGATTCTTTGAGCTGAAAACAGCTAATGACAACACAAAGAACATTAATGACCGATTGTACGGAGATATACAGCACTGGGCAGCACAGAAAGAACAGGAGGGAGGCGGAATGTATGACGATTTCGGAGTTTTCTAAAATCGTGGCTGCACTAAAAACCGTTTACACGGCTCCGGGATTTGTTCCCAACGAACAGGCGTTAGATATGTGGTATCGCTTAGTGGGTAAGAACAACGACTACCAGACAATAAGCGTAGCAGCGCAGATGTACATGACAACGGGCAAGTTTCCACCAACACCAGCAGATATTTTGGAGTGTGCCAGTAAGCTCAAGGCAGAAAGCAGCTACCTGAGTGAGCAGGAAGCGTGGGCAACAGTGGCAAAGGCATGTACAAATGGCGAGTGGATAGAAGGTGGATACAGCTACCAGAAAAACTTTGACAGACTCCCGAAGGTTTTGCAGAAGGCGGTAGGAACGCCGGAAACGCTCCGCAATTGGAGTCAAGTCGATATGGCGACCATGCAGACGGTCATACAGTCAAACTTCCTCAGAAGCTACAGAGCGGCGTTAGAAGCACAAAAGGAGATAGACAAGTACCCACCGAAGCTCCAAGAGATGATACGGGCGGCGGGAGCGATAGAGCAGAAGGAAACAATACCAGAACTACCCACACTAGGAGAAATAGTTGGGCGGTTAGAGCAGGATAATAAAAATTATCCCCCGGAGCAGTGCGAGGGAGCGTTAGGGGATTGGATAGCGGAAAAGAAAGAGAGGTTAGGCTATGGATGCAATGATTAATGCGACATGGTTCCGGGCGAAGGAATACGACGATGAAGTGATGGGGAAAGGAGTAATCCCGGCAGAAGTCACGATCACCGTCAAAGACAAAGAGGTAGCGCAAGGGATGCTCGAATTGTTTAGGACGGGCGTTGAAAACAGCGGAGACATGAAAAAAATAGAGGCATACGCCAGAGGCTACAACGAGCTGAGCAAGGCTATTAAAGAGGCATGGGGGACAGGAAATGGAACGAGGATTTGACCCGGCTAGAGAATATTTAAAGACGCAACAACTTGAGGCAGAATATGAGTACAGAACAGCACACAAAGCAATCAAACGAGGTGCGGCGAACTACAGCGAATACGAGAGATATGAGGAGGAATTAGAACAATGACATTATACGAGATTGACAGTGCAATCATGGATTGCGTAGACGAAGAAACAGGAGAAATTATTGACCTCGAAAAACTTGAGGCTCTCAACATCGAGAGAGACAAAAAGGTGGAGGGAATCGCGCTGGCGGTGAAGAATTATGCTGCAGAAGCAAAGGCAATCAAGGAGGAAGAAGAAAAGCTTGCGAAACGCCGCAGAAGTTGCGAGAACGCCGCACAGAGGTGTAAGGACTATCTGTCCCATGCTCTTGACGGCGAAAAGCTCAAAACGGCAAGAGTCAGCGTATCCTACAGAAATAGCGAGTCTGTGACTATTGACGACTTAGACAGCCTGACAGAGGAATACATCAGGATTCCAGAGCCGCAGGCGGACAAGACAGCGATTAAAAAGGCGATTAAAGCTGGGAAAGAGGTCACAGGGGCACATATTGAGACCTCGAGAAGCGTGATTGTGAGGTAAGAAAGATGGGTGATGTTTACACAAAGTTACAAAAAATTCAGGCAGAATTAAAGGTGCCAAAGAGTAAATACAGCGAGTATGGCGGCTATAGTTACAGGAGCTTAGAGGACATCTACGAGGCAGTAAAGCCTTTATTAGACAGGGAAGGTTTAATATTAGCTGTAAGCGACGAAATTATCATGTTGGGCAACCGATTTTACATAAAGGCGACAGCAATTTTAAAAGACATAGAAAGCGAGGGCAGTTTTTGCACTACAGCATACGCCAGAGAAGAAGAAAGCAAAAAAAAGATGGATGCGGCGCAAGTTACCGGCTCAGCATCGAGCTACGCGAGAAAATACGCGTTAAATAGCTTGTTTCTTCTGGATGACTCGAAAGACGCGGATACAGACGAATACAAACGCAACGAGGTTATCACAGAGAAAGAAGCAAAACGGCTCTATGATTTGATGCAAAAAAAGGGAATGACGGAAGCCCAAATTAAAGAATGGGCAAGTCAAAGAGGCTTAAAATCATTGTATCAGACGACACAACAACAATATGCCGAAGCCATGAAGGAATTAGGACTAAAATAGCATGGATTTAACTGGAAAAATAAAAAACTTAGCAGTGGATTATTTTAGCAAAAAGATAACAGTTACCCTGGAAATTAACGAGGCGGAGCGGTTTATAAAGGGCGTGGATGAACTGAAAAAGCTGGAAAAGCTGTCCGTAATAATTAAACCGTTCCGCAAGAAAAGGAGCTTGTCGGCAAACGCTTATTTCCACGTCCTAGTCACCAAAATAGCGGAGAAAGTCGGCACGAGCAAGGCAGAAGCTAAAAATTTGATGATAGGCAGATACGGACAGCCGGAGCTGATAAAAGGGGACATAGCAGTTTTAAAAACCAATGTCCCAACCGACATCATGTACAAAAAAGAGGACATTCACACGGTTGCGATAGGACGGCGGCTAGAAAAAGGCAAAGAGGTAGTATTTTACAGGCTCATGAGAGGCTCACATACATACGACAGCCGGGAAATGAGTGAGCTAATCAAAGGCACGATACAGGAAGCAGAAGACTTAGGAATCGAAACGCTAACACCAAGAGAATTGGAACAAATACTAGGAAAATGGAACCCAAGAAAGGAAGAAGAGAAATGAAAAAATTTAAATTAACAACAAAGTCTATTACAAACGAAGTTGGGAAAAAATTATTTAGAATTAAGGCATTAATTGATTTTGGAGACGTGAAAGCCGGAGAGCTTGGCGGATACGTAGAGAAAGAGGGAAATGTATCGCAAGACGACAATGCATGGGTTTCCGGCGATGCAGAGGTTTTCGGAAACGCAAAGGTGTCCGGAAACGCAAAGGTTTTCGGAAACGCAAAGGTATTCGGCGATGCATTGGTATTCGGCCGTGCATTGGTATTCGGCGATGCAAAGGTGTCCGACAATGCATGGGTGTTCGGCAATGCAAGGGTGTCTGGCGATGCATTGATTTCCGGCAATGCATGGGTGTCTGGCAATGCAAGGGTGTACGACAATGCAAGGGTGTACGACAATGCAAAGGTGTCCGGCCGTGCATGGGTGTTCGGCAATGCAAGGGTGTCTGGCGATGCATTGATTTCCGGCAACGCAAAGGTGTCCGGCGATGCAAGGGTGTACGACAATGCAGATTATGCATTAGTACAGGGCTTTGGAATAAAATTCCGCTGCACAACTTTTTATAGGGGCAAAAATGAAAAAATAATGGTTAATTGCGGATGCTTCCATGGGGATTTAGAAGAATTTAGAAAACAGGTAAAAGAAACACGAAGCGGGAAAATCGCAAAAGAATACCTGATGATTGCTGATTTAATGGAATATCATTTCGTAAGCGAGGATTCTGGCGATGAATAGCGTACTACAAACAAAAAAAGAGTGTTTTTTCTGCAAAACAACACAAAATTTACATAGGCATCATGTCTTATACGGTAGTAGCAACAGAAAGCAAGCCGAAAAGTATGGTTTTACAGTTTATTTGTGCTTGAATCACCATACCAACGGCGGCGAGGCAGTACATCGCAACCCCAACGGACCACTAGACAGGTATCTCAAAGAGCTGGCGCAGAAGTACTGGGAGGAGAACAACGGAACGAGGGAAGAATTTATCAAAACATTTGGGAGGAATTATCTGTGAATAAGTTTAGAAATAAAAAGATTTTTACGAAAGATGGGAAGTTTGACAGCAAAAGAGAAATGCATCGCTATTTAGAGCTGGCGGCGATGCAACAAGCGGGGAAAATTACAGGATTAGAGCGACAGGTTAGATATATCCTTTTAGGTAGCCAGAAGCGAGAGGATGGCACTACAGAACGCCCTGTATCATATACAGCAGATTTCCGCTACACAGACAAGAAGGGAAAAATTGTTGTTGAGGACGTAAAATCCCCGCGCACAAGAAAAAATCCGGAATACATCATCAAGAGAAAGCTGATGCTTGAACGGTATGGCATCACGATCAGGGAGGTGGCGTAATGAAAAAAACAGGAGACTCAGAAGCAAGAAAAGCGGCGAAAATACTCAAGAAGTACTGCAACGAGCATAAATATTGCCGAAATTGCCTTTTTGCGGTAGGAAAGGAGGGCGCGGCTTGCCTGCTAGTAAATAAATTGCCGTTTGACTGGGTAAGATATTAAAGCTGGACACCCTCCGGGGTTAAGGATAGATACACATTACAGCAACACGTTAACGGTTCCATGAGGAGCTATATGCCATTGATTCCTCCGGATTTATTCCGGAGGGGAAAGGAAAGAAAATGAAAGTAGAAGAAATGCAAAACAGTGAAGTGGAAGACTATTTGTTAGAACATTTAGAAATAGGCACATTGTTTGGTAAATTAACAGAAACGGCGGATGAATTGTCCAAAGCCGCAACGATGCGTGCGACAATTATGGGATTTAACCCAACCCCAGTGGAAGTGTTAAAAGCAGAGGGCATTTTGCGTAAAAATATGGCAGAAGTTATATTGATTTGCGAAATACTAGCCTGCAACACAGACGCGTGGGACGATGTTAAAGACACACAAGAAGAAATAGCGAGAAAATGGGTTGAGTTAATGATGAAGGATAAGGGAGAATAAGTATGACAGGTATATTTAAAAGAACACGCACAAAAGAAATTATAAGCACATGGGAAGAATTTAAAAATTGCTTGAAGATGGGAAAAGCAAAAGAATTCTTCGGTGAGAATGCATCTATGGAAGTCCAGGTGGAAGACTTCGGAGCGGTGGTTTTTGATGTCTTAGATTACGACAAGGAAAAATTTGCAGATGCAAATAAAAAGCGCAGCGTGACACTTGCGGTTCGAGACCTTATTTTCGACCCGATGCCATTTAGCCAAAATGGAGGAAATGAATGGAAAACCTCAGACATCAGAAAATATATTAACAGTGAGGAGTTTGTTAATAAGTTTGAACCAGAATTTCGTGATCTGCTTTGCAAGGTGTATAAAGCTAATGAATCAAAAGCAAAAGAAACTATAGATACGTTTTTTTTGCCGTCTGCTGAAGAAGTGAAAGGCGGATATGTATTTTTTGAGAACGAAAAAAAAAGAGCAAAAATTACTCCAGAAGGGGAAGCAACCTGGTACTGGACGCGTAGTGCGACCCGGGGCAGCGCGTACTACACCTGGGGCGTGAATCCGTCTGGGTACGTCAGTATCAACTACGGCGCGAGCTGGGCAGGTCGGTTCTGCCCAGCTTGTGTAATTGCAGTATAATATTTTAATCGTGCCCCTACGCGTCGGGGCACAGAAAGAAGAGAAAATGGGAAGAAGTATTTATCTCACAGAAAAAGAAATAATTGCGTTGATTGATACGTCAGGAGAATGGATTCAGATGATGATGAACGGAGATATTCCAACACAGCAAGAGGTAGAAGACAGACTAAACAACGGTTTAGGACGAGCACTGAAAAAGCTGTACAAAGGAACTAACGGGGAAAGAATTTATAAGGATTATTAAGGAAATGATGAACGATGGCACAACAAAACCAGACACCTACATGAGCATATCGGAAAAATTCATGCAGGGTGAAATAAGCGAGGACGAATTTGTGGAGCGGTATAACTGATTGGTTGAGCAGGAAGCTGAAAAACACTGGGAACCAGTCGAACCACATGAGCATATTTAGGAGGAGAGAAAATGAAGTTTATTGATTTTTTTGCCGGAATCGGAGGGTTCCGCAGAGGCATGGAATTAGCGGGGCATGAATGTGTCGGGTTTTGCGAATTCGATAAATTTGCAACCGCAAGTTACACATCAATGCACCTGCTTACATCAGAGCAAAGAGAACGTTTAAATGAAATGCCGTTGAAACAGCGACAAAAAGAAATACTAAAGGAGGAATACAGAAATGGAGAGTGGTACGCAAATGACATTAGAAGAGTATATGCCGGAGACATTCCAAGAGCAGATTGCTGGTGTTTCGGATTCCCGTGCCAAGACATCTCAGTTGCAGGAAAACAGCTTGGATTTCAAGGAAACCGTTCAAGCTTGTTTTTCAGAGTTATGTACCTTATCGGACAACTCGAAGAAGAAAATAAACCCACTTACCTTTTCATTGAGAACGTTAAGAATTTGCTTAGTGTTAATGGAGGA
>ERZ773264.765-NODE-765-length-44378-cov-5.744219_pt1 | contig 44378 bp, 43 predicted proteins | sample MGYA00511910_ERZ773264 | MGnify/ENA primary metagenome ERZ773264 (study PRJEB29015, sample SAMEA2737739) | human gut metagenome | biome: human gut; feature: human-associated habitat; material: faeces | place: China | collected 2012 ...
TGTTGAAACTGCTCTTTGAAGTCCGCTCACGCAGAGATTTTGGAATAATATGGTGCGCGCACGTTCTGTTCACAGCATCGCAAAATATGAATTTGGTGTTTCACTATCGCGGGGCGCCGATCGGGGTGTTATTAAAGGTCTTATACGACTAAAATCTAACTAAAGAAAGACAGGTAAAATCAACATGAAAATCTCAGACATCAAGTTTAGAAAATCCCTCACTGGAGGAAATCTGAAAGCAATCGCTTCCCTGACAATTGACGGCTGCATTGCAATCCACGAGCTTAAGGTAATCGAAACCGACCACCTTTTCGTGGCAATGCCGAGCCGCAAAGACGAAGCCGGATCTTACCACGATATCGTTCACCCTATCAATGAGAACGCACGTAATCTCATTGAAAAATGAAAATGTCCTTGACACCGCGACTTTTTAGGTCGGAACAGATGCTTGCGTAGAAGCTCGCAGACTCGTTTTCGGATATCCAGGTGCCGAGGATCTCCTTCTGACCTTCCATGTTTATGCCCAGCACAGAATACACGCGTTTCGTGACAATTTTGTTATCCTTGCGGGAATTAAACACGATCCCATCGAAGAAAACCACCGGGTAGATTGCTTCAAGCGGACGATTCTGCCACTCGTTTACCTCCGGCAGAATCTTGTCGGTTATTCGCGAAACAAGTCCCTGTGAAATCTCAGTTCCGTAGATCTGCTTTAGCGTATCTTCGATGTCACGCTGTGACATTCCCTTGGCGTACATCTGCATGATTTTCTGTTCTATCTCGTCGGTTCTTGTCTGTCGCTTTCAATGACTTTAGGCTCAAAATCGCCGTTTCTGTCGCGCGGAACAGCGATTTCGCACTCGCCATAATCGCTGATTATCGTCTTTTTCCCGTAACCATTCCGGCTGTTTCCGGAGTTGTTCCCGGCTACGGAGTTCTTCTCGTAGCCGAGATGTTCGTCCATTTCAGCCTCGAGCATCTGTTCAATCGTACCGGCAAACAGCTTTTTCAGTTTCGCCTTAATGTCTCCGGTGGTCTGGCAGTCTGCCATCAGCAGCTTCACCAGTTCCATCTCTCGCTCGTCTAATCCGTGTGTTTTTTTCATGTGCAATACCTCACTTTCTGTGGGTATTATTGGCATTTACACGGTTCGGTATTCAGACTCTATTAATGTTCAAAGTCAGTTAGGATTACATTTCTTACAAGGCACATACCCGCTGGCAACAGCGCCGTCAAAATCTTCAGTGTACGCCTTGTTTGAATCTTTCATCTGCTTGACCGCTGAACAGCTTGGATAGTGTATCTTTTTGGTATTTGTGTTCAGAATGTACTGTGTTCCGACTGGCTCAACTTCCGCAGCGGTCGTGGTAGTCTGTACAGTTGTCTGGGTAGTTGTGGCAGTAGTCTGAACTGACGTCTGATACGCACTCGGCTGTTTATCAACGCTGATATTCTTTCCGTCAGAGGTGAAAACTATCGTGCCTTGCAGGTCGGTACGGAAAACCTCGATGTTTCGACTGTTCAGACGTTCCAGCACCTCGTCAGTGGGGTGTCCGTATTTGTTGCCCATTCCGCAGCTTATCACGGCGTAAGTTGGGTCAACTTTTTTGAGAAAATTAGCAGACGACGAGGTAGCAGAGCCATGGTGTCCGACTTTCAAAACATCGCATTTAATGTTAGTCCAGATGTCATCTTCCTCGGATTTTTCAGCGTCTCCGGTGAAAAGAAATTTGTTCTCGCCGTACGTCAGCTTGATTACCACGGAACTGTTGTTGCTGTCATCGCTGAGAGTTTTCGGAGCGACTACCTCCACCAGAAGCTCCGGCTCATCAAGGATAACCGAGCCAGCCATGACTTCATGAACTGCCGCGCCGCTGTTCTCGACCGCGTCCAACATACGCTCGTATGTCTGGGTCGTAGTTGTGAACGCAGTAGCATAGAAATTCCTGATATTGAACGTGTTCAGTACGTCCGCCATGCCACCGATGTGGTCAGCGTGAGGGTGGGTAGCTACAACATAATCCAACGTATCATAACCCTGACCATATATGTAGGTTACAATGCTGTCGCCGTACTCGCTTTCTCCTGCATCAATGAGCATGGTTTCTTTGTTCGGAAGCTCAATAAAACAGCTGTCGCCCTGTCCAACGTCAAGAAAATGCACTTTGAGTTCCTGATATTCTGACGGTTCCGGAGCAGGCACTATGACTATCATTTCGGTTGCTGAGGTGACGGTTGTGACTTCTGTTGTCGGAACAGCCGAAGTTTCCTCGGGTATCTCGGATGACGGAATTATTGGCTCAACTGACGGCTCGGTCGAGATTTCGGGCGTAGAAGATGTCGTGAAAACCAGACTGCCGTCAGAAGCAGCGATTTCCGAATAGTTCACATCTGCCGCAGATTCTCCGGATCCGCAGGCAGTAAGCGAAAGAATTGCCGCTAATATTGCTGAAAAAGAAAATAATTTGTGTTTCATTGTGTATTCCTCCTGTTTTTGTTTATTATAACACCTTGTGAGTGCGAAAATTGTTGCTTTTAGGGAGCATAATACTGTTTGTAGGTTTCTGTATCAATAAGTACACAGTTTCGCTTAATATTCAATTTCCCGTCTTGTAAGATATCAAATCTAACATTTAACCACATTATAGCATATTGTATCACGCATTTCAATATTAATTGCGGAATTGTTCACATATAAATTGCAATAATGTAGGATAAAATATATCACAGAGGTGATATTGAATGACGGAAAAGGAGTTCTCGCTGCGTCTGGCGCAGCTCCGCAGTGAAAAGGGAGTATCGGCAAGGGATATGAGCCTGTCGATCGGACAGAATGCCAGCTACATCAATAATATAGAGAATGGCAAGGCACTGCCGTCCATGACGGGATTTTTCTATATATGCGAATACCTGAACATAACGCCCGGCGAGTTCTTCGACGCGGAAAACAAGAATCCGGAAAAGATTCAGGAAGTGGTCGAGAACCTCAAAAAGCTGGACAGTGAACAGCTAGACAACATTTCTGCGATAATCAGGGACCTTGCAAAATAATGATAGGCGCGGCTTTACATAGCTGCGCCTTTTCATATTCATTTGATTCCGAGTAAATTATTGACGGTCACGTTAAAGCATTTGCTTAATGCTATAATTTCTATATCGGTCACAAATCTCTCGCCGGATTCTATACGCTGGACTGCATTTTTATTGATATCCAGACCTACGACCTGCAATCTGTCTGAAAGCTCGCGCTGTGAGATTTGGAGCGCCTTGCGGAGTTCTTTTACTCTCAGTCCCGATATGTTGTTGCGTCCGTCTGCGGTTCTTGCCTTGAACATTTTGTCTACCTCCCGTTAAGTGTCAATCTTGATATAGGCAACTCTACCATGATATGGTTACTGAATGCTGTGCTTGGAAATACCACCTGTCATCATGCCATATCCGACAGGATATAGAATGATTTGCCGATATGCACGGAGTACGCCGGAGGCGGACGTATGTGCAAGGCATTTTGATATGAAACAAACGCTCAGCGTTTGTTTCACCCCATTTATCGGGTATATGCAATACACTTTTTTCCCATTATAATATAAGATAGGTGATATTATGATAAATTACGACCCTTTCTGGGCATACCTTGCCGAACATGGCATAAGTACATATAAGCTGATAAACAGCTACGGCGTCAGCAAAGGTCTTATTGATCGAATGAAGCACAACAAGGCAATAACAACTTTCACGATCAATGAGCTGTGTAATACATTGGACTGCAATCTGAACGACATCATGCTGTTCGTTCCGGATAACAAAGAGAATAATGAGTAAGACTTTCGAGAAATCGGAAGTCTTAATTTTCTTTTAGGCTAAGTGTCTTTTTGATTATAAGTGTTAGTCGTCCTGAGATTTGCTCTCGATCATTCTGCGAATGTATCCTTTGACCTCAATCACCTGCACTGCGCTCAGACTGTCGATAAGCTCCTTTGTCTGGGTACAGACAAGTTCATCGTCCAGAACGGCAAAATCGCTTTTACAGAGCAGATAATCCACGGAAACACCATAGGTCGTCGATAATTTTATAAGAATACTAACTGGGATATCTCTGTTTCCACATTCATACATGGAAAGCGTGGTTTGGTCTATAAATAGCTGTTCTGCCATCTGTTCCTGGGTCATTTTAAGTTTCTTTCGCAAGGAACGAATCCTATTCTTATAAGACACCGCCATATTTTCACCTCCTTTCCGGAGATTAGTATATAACATTTACAGTGGTTTTTCAACCTACAATGTGTCATATTCTTACGACACATTGTCATACAAAACCACTATATTTTGTGTTATAATAGATATAGGAACAAATAAGCGACGGAAACAAAACCACTCCTTTTCGGAGAGTCGGACTAATCTCATTATCCGGAAACATTACGCCGATTTAGTTCCTGCTCAGTTCCTTGACAACTAAATAGCAATGCAGATAACAACAAACTGATGTCCTTAAAGACGTGCCACAAAATTCCTGCTGTTGATCTGACGGAATATCTCATTATCCGTGACCACCAATTTACCGCGCGAGAATAACAGATATGCCGCCACCTGCCGACAGTTCGCAGGAACCCTAAACGCATAGGGAACTCCTTAAAGGAACGAGCGCGGAGGACACAGTTATAATGATACTTCCGGCGACGGCTTGTCCCACAGGAATGGGCAGGGGTGAAAGTCCCATGCCAGGGTGCGTACTACCTGGGTCTGCATTGACACGCCAAAGCAGAAAAGGACGGGCATTTCTGCTCGTCCTTTACGCTTCGGTTATTTTATTAGATTCTTTGCTGTGATTTTACACAAATCTTTGCTGGTTTATTGGTAATTGTGCTCAAATTCAATAAAATGGTGAGGGGATTGTGCTTTGCTGTCTTGACTTTTAGACTTTAATGTGCTAAACTTTACTTGTGAAACGCACGTCATAAGTCTGAAACTGGAGGTAATCGGATTATGGCAATGGTACTTATTATAACTGTTAGGAGGACAACAATATGACCTCAGAGCAGAAATCACTTATCATATCTCAGATATCGCTTCTTCTTGACCAGATGGTTGAGGCTCCGGCTAAGCCTAAAGCACCTGTTAAGGACGGTCCACGCGAAATGCTCACGACCAAGGAGTGTCTTGAAACAGTAAAGGGATTATCGTTCCACACGCTTCGTGTTCTGATTGCCAAAGGTGAAATTCAAGCGTTTAGAACAGGCGAGAACGGACGTGGACGTATCCTTGTCCCCAAGAGTTCGCTTCTTGCCTATTTTGACAGACTTTAAGACGAGAATCGCATTGCGATTATGCGTTAAAAGGGTCTGTGCAGGAGGTAATCTGAACATATGGCTACAATAAGGAAACGCGGTAAGACTTATCAAATCCGCGTCAGCACAGGATATGACGCGCTCTACCGTCAGGTGGTGCGTACAAAAACCTGGAAACCCAAACCCGGAATGAGCGATAAACAGATAGAAGCCGAACTTAATAAGCAGGCGGTAATGTTTGAGGAACTCTGCACCAGAGGAATCGTTACATCAAATATGAAGTTTCAGGAGCTTGCAGAGAAATGGTTTGACGAATATGCAGTCGTCAATCTCAAGAAATCCTCGGTACAGCGGCTCAGAGGGGTGACAAAGCGGATTTATTCCGCATTCGGGCATATCAGGGTAGACAAGATAACCCGTGGTCAGATACAGGCATTCATTGATGACCTGGCGCGGAACGGCAAAAACTTTTTGAATGGTCAGCCGCTTTACCGAAAAACCATCATTCATCATCTGAATCTCTTGTCAGACGTGTTTAATTACGCGATACGATTGGAGATGATAGAGGATAATCCGTGCAAGAATATTTTCGTTCCCAAAGGCAGGAAAAAGGAAAAAGAAATATACACTGTCGAGGAAATGAAACAGCTTTTCGCACTCGCAGAAGAATACGGCACTCTGGATTATCGAGCCTTTCTTACGCTGGCGGTTTACAGCGGATTCAGAAGCGGTGAGCTTATGGGGCTTGAATGGAAGGATATCGACTGGGATAACAACGTTATAAGCGTCCGCAGGACTGCAAACTATACGGCAACAGACGGAACCTATACAGACACTCCGAAAACAAAAAAATCGGTGCGGTCGCTTAAACTGCCCGATGTAGTGTTCGACCGGCTAAGAGAGCTGCGCATGCAGCAGCTTGAGAACAAAGAAATATTCGGAACAAAATGGGTAGACAGTGACCGGATATTTGTGAACAAGCTAGGAAAGCCGCTGTACAAAGGAGAGCCTTACAAGTGGCAGAAAAAGCTCACAGAGGAACACGGCATGAAATTCTGTGATATTCACTCTCTCAGGCATTTTAACGCTACGGTGCTGATTCATTCCGGAATTGATGCCGCAGCCGTGTCAAGCGCTCTAGGGCATTCCAGCATAAGCACAACAACAAACATTTATTGCCTGCTTTTAACGAAGCGCAGGCAAGGACAGGAAATGCAATAGCAGCCGCATTGGACTTCACAAGTTTCCCTAAAGGGGAAGTTTCAGAAAATAAAAGGACAGAAATGCCTCTCTCAGAGCGCATTATTGCTCACAATTCTGACGCTGCGAAGGACACATGAAGGACAAAATTGCCTTTTCAGGGCAAAGCAAAAGCCCTACAAACGGCTTAATACAGCCATTTGCAGGACCTTGAAGCGTGGTGGAGCCGAGGGGAATTGAACCCCTGTCCGAAAACCCGTCCTCACGACTTTCTTCGGGTGCAGTCGGTCTTTTAAATCTCCCGTGCCTGAACGCCGACAGACAGGCTTTCAGGTTTGGCAGCCTTTAGTACATCAGAGATTACAAGGCAACTCATCAATGACGTTCACCACTAGTCGACGCCATATCCCCGCCCGTGGTACTGCGAGGTATGACGGCAGCGCGCTTAGGCAGCTACTAACTCAGAATTGTAATCTGCGTTTAAATTTAAAGGTGCGACGATTAAAGTGATTTCGCCCTCACTACCCGCTTATCGAGCCTCAGGATCCCCGTCGAAGCCTTTACGGCCCCATGGAACTAAAGCTTTGTTTATACAGTATACCACACTTGAAGCGTTTTGTCAAGAGGCGAAACGCTCCAACCGCCCTGATCTTCCAGGATCTCAAACTCTAGTATAACACGGATAATCCGATTTAAACAGTACATCTGAAATATTCCGGAAGCACGGTAAAACGCACCTCCGGGAACTATCGCGGAAACCTTGCAGGAACAAAAGATCACCGATTGCTCAAGCTGACCTAAACACGCTCAGCCAAAGTTTATTCCGCATATTTTCAATGAATCTTCCGGACATTTGAAACAGCCACCGGGGGCCATGATACAACATACAGCTCACCCTGAATGGAGAAAAGGGGCGCCTGTTCGGAATCACTCTGCACGGCAGAAGCCGTCCTCGGATCTTCGTCCCAGACTGGAGAAGAAAAGATCTCAGATGAGCCGCAGCTCATAGATCAGGATTGCGAAGCGTATTGCGTTATGGAGTGTTGTCGGGTTGACGGATTGTTGAATTATCGAATTCGCGTTCAGCGGCTTGCGAAGTCTGGCATACCCGAGTTGACACGCTGTTTCCGCAGAAACAGTCATGATCCGGCAGCCATCGTGAGAGCCTGATGAATTGCGGTTCTATTTCCTCAATAATTCGCCCGCCTTGCGGAAGGCACTATTGAAATGGTGTTATCAGCACCATAGCTTTTAGTTCCGTTACTTCTGACCTGTATGCTGTATCATGGCACCCGGTGGTGCCGGGAGTATCACTCCCGGACGCCGGCTACGATCGTTTCAAATTCGTCTGAGATGTTCCACCTGGGAACGAAGTCAACGTCGGTCGTCACAAGCGCCTTGTCTATCCATGCCGAAGCCGCCTTCGCCTGCTGGGTGAGTTCCTCGGCCTTGCTGCGCACTGCGTTCCGGTCAAAGGATATCGTGCTGATCACCGTCGCGGGTACGTTGTAGGCAGTCTGCCTGCCGTCGATGTCAAACTTGTAGCTTGTGTCCATGTAGTCACGCCTGAGGTTGCGGAGGTCAAGAAGGCTGCGGTACTTTTTTATGAGTTCGTGGCGCTCCTTGTTCAGGCTTATCTCAAGGTCGAGGTTGCGCGGGAGCTTCTGCTTCGCCGCCGAGATCGCAAGAGCACATCTTTCGCGTTCCCTGCGCGCCTCGTCCAGGAAGAGGATAAGCTCGTCGCCGGTCACGCTGTAGCTGCGGAGATCCTCAACGTCCTCCTGCGTGTCCTCCATTCCGCTGTTTACCTCGGAATACCTCAGCACCTTCCGCGATGTGTACAGGTAGTTATCACTGCTGATCGTCCGGACATCAAGACGCGGCGACACCGGGCTGAGCAGGTCCCGCGCCGTCTGCATTGATGTGCTGAGGAAATTCATGTATGCGAATGCGTCCTTGAGGTTCATCGGTTCTGTATTTACTGACATATTTCTACCTCCATTTGTCTGCGTTTTGTCTTTCTGGTATTATATATTCAGATTTTTCCGGAGCGTCAACCGATTTTTTATAAAAAACGCCCCTGACTTTTCGTCAGAGGCATATTCCGGAATATGTCACGCGCACATCATCGTCCGGAGCTGCTTGAGGGTCCTGTTGACCATCTTCCGTACGCCCTCCTTGGAGGCGCCCAGCTCCTCGCCGATTTTCCCGTAGCTCTCGCCGTGGACGATGCAGCGTATCATCGCAGCCTTGTTCCTGTCGTCCGGCAGGGAGTCAAGGCATTCCCGCATTTTTCCGAGCATTATTTTATTTTCCACGGTCTCCTCGACGCCGGGCTCGTCCGATACGATGGTATCGCCAACGGTCGCGTCTCCGTCCTCGCCGGCGGGGTCGTTCAGGCGTATGACGGCGCTGCCGCTTTCCGCCATGCGGACGTTCCTCAGCCTGAGCTGTCCCCACCCCAGCTCCTTCATCAGGAGCTCGTCGGATGGCTCGCAGGAATTCAGCCTGAAAAGCTGCTCACGCTTGCGCCGGAGCTGGTTCACGCTGGCAACATAGTGCCTGCCGCGGATATCGCAGTCCGCCGAGTAGCTTTTCATAAAGCTGTCGAACGCCGCAGAAATGTATGTCGGCAGGCTGGCGCGGTCAGGATCAAAGCGCTGGAGCACCCTGTCCAGGCAGAAGTAGAATTCGTTCACCCAGTCGCATGGCTCCATATCAGACCGGACCGCTGAACCTCCGGTGACTGCCCGGACGCGCTTCGCAGCGATCAGAAGGCAGTAGCTGATCAGCTTTTCGCGGCGCTCCCCAGGGAGGGACTCCAGCCCTGAGCGGGAAGCCTCCCCAGCGTATTCAGCGGCTTCCCCGCCGCTTACGTTCGCGGTGCGCTCCAGTTCAGCTATGTAATTCTGGATAGAAGTAACGATGTCAAGATTTTCGATGCTCATAATTTCCTCCTTGTCTGACCAGTCGTGTTCAGAAGTGTTCCTGAGAAAAAATGTCGCGTCATTATGCCGATTGCGCCGCCGGAGCCTCCTGTCCTTAGTAATAAAAAAACTCAGAAAGCAGCTGTTTTACCCGCAGCATTAACTGAGTGCCTCAAAATGAGGTGGAATCTAATTATACAACAGAAATATTCCTTTGTCAACCCCCTTCGGCATTTTTTTGAGGTGACCTTTACAAATTCAGAGCAAGCCCGGGATAACGTCATATAAAATTATCCCCCGCACTCGTCATGCGGGGGATAAACATTGAGTTCAGAACTGATTATGTGAGGTTCTTGATAGCTTCGTTGATCTCGTTGATACGAGCGTCGATAACTGCGAAGTTAGCCTCTCTCAGCTGAGTGTAGGACTGCTCGCCCTGAATGTAAACATACTTGGTGAGCTGCTCTACGTTGGAATCTGCGGTATCAGCAGAAGCGATATCGGTACCAAGACCGTTCTTGAAGTCGAAGATAGGAGTGAGCTTGCTGGTGCCATCCAGAGTGGTCTGGCTGTAAATGAAGTCGAGGTTGTAGTCAGACCAGCCGTTCTTCTCCTTAGACTGTGCGATGGAAGCAGCGGTTGTAGCCGGGTCGAGAGAAGCGGTAACGTTGCAGTCGATCCATGCAGCTACGCCTGCGTCGTTTGTGGAGCCCTTGCACCACATCAGAGCGTCCTGCTTCATGAAGTGGTAGTACTTGTCAGCCTGCGGATCGCGCGGATAAGGAACTACGCAGATCTCATCGTCAGACCAGCCGAATCTCTGAGCAAATCTGTTCAGGCCGGAATCGCCCTCGAACTCCCATGTACCGCCGTTGCCATAGAACAGGGTATCGCCCTGCGCCCATGCCTTCGGGTTAACAGACCAGCCGTTGAGCTCGTGTCTCGGATAACGGAGGTTCTCCTTCTGGAGGGTGGAGAGCAGATCCATTGCACGCTCTACGTTAGCGTCGTACATGTTGTTTGTGATAACGCCGTTTACGTTGGATACAATAGGAGTACCGGTGGATACAACGAACTCGTTCTCAGGGTTGTAACCGTCGATGGTGTACTTGTTGTCGCCGGACTTCTGGAACTCTCTGGCCATCTCGAGGAATGCGTCCCATGTCCACTCGTCGTTCTCGAACAGGGTTCTCGGATCCTGGAGACCAGCGCCCTCAACTACGCTCTTTCTGTAGTAGAGCAGGGAGTCGAAGGAGATCTCATAGATAGCGCAGTAGTATCTGCCGTTGAGCTGGAACTGATCCATAACATCTCTGGCACCGTCCCACTTGGAGGTGCTGAGATCGATGATCTTGTCAATAGGCTGATATCTGCCCTTCAGAACGCCGTACGGGAAGTCGCGGATCTCGAACGGGAACAGGTCGGGGGAGTCGCCGGACTGGATAGCTGTAGCCAGCTTGTCGTAACGCTCGCCGTAAGCCACGTTGATGTACTCGAAGATTCTGCCCTCGCGGGAAGGATCGTCACCGGTAGAAGGAATACCGTAAGCCTTCTTGAACAGCTCTGCAGCCGCGGTGGTCTCGTCGATATCCCACCATGCCATCCACTTGATGCGCTTGTCGACCTTCAGGTCTGGGTTATCGAGGCTTGCTGCCGCACCCTCAACTGCTTCCTGAACAGCGGGGTCGGTGTCGTAGGTGGTGGTTACCAGCGGAGTGGTAACTACAGCGTTTGCGTTTGCATCGGGAGCAGTTGCATTGCTTGCGCCGGCATTGCTGCCGGCAGCCGGTGTCTCCTCATCGCATGCGGTGAGTGCGAGAACCATGGCGGAAGCAAGAACAGCGGCTGCTGCGCGCTTAAACTTGTTCATGGGTTAACCTCCATTAAGTTAGTAAATAATAAAGCAGGGACAAAATATTTCTGTCATATATTATTATACAGTAAAGTTTGTGATATTTCAATATAAATTTTAGATAATTTCAACGCATTTTCTTTGTGCAATATCGCACAGTGCAGAACAATATTTTACTTAATCTTATCATATATTAGGTAAAATTTTAAGATAATTCTTAAATTAACCGCCTAAATGCCGATAAAAAATCACTTATTAAATTTCAATTTTGCATTTTATCCAGAGTCATTAAACAGCTTTTTCCAGCTACAGTTTTTTCACTTCAGGCGCTAAAAATTTCCTCAGACTACTTGATTTTTTCATCTGATTGTGATATAATTTAATCGTTATATGGGGGTGTAGCTCAGCTGGGAGAGCGCTTGCTTCGCATGTAAGAGGTCAGGGGTTCGAATCCCCCCATCTCCACCAAACAACCAATATGTCAGAATGGCTTAACCGTGCAGTTCGTACTGCATTGTTAAGCCATTTGCTTTATTCTTTTCACCCGATGACCCCATCAGGGCATGCGATAAATCCCGTCACCAACAATGTGGCGGCGCAGGAGTTCCGCGAATATCAGCGCCACCCTAGTGGCTCATCATCTCAGCCATTCCGGAGAACATATCCGCGATGAACCCAGGGGTCTCCGGGAGTTCCTTCATGATTAGCGCCCTGACCTCCGCCGCCGGGGCTGACTCGCTCACTTCAACAGCGCCCCGCACAACATCTCCGATAGCCACATGAGCGCTGGTGGAATATCCCCCGCACGAGATATGAGAAGCATCAGCCGCTCCCCCGACCGCGTACATTCCGCATGCTGAGCCGCCGAAAGCAAGCCAGCCCGCTGACGCCCCTCCGAACGCGATAACCCCCGCCGCGAGCGCTCCAAATGCAAGCACCCCAACCGAGAAAGTCCCCAGCGCCAGAAGCCCCGCAGAAATCAGCCCGAACGAAATCACCCCAACAGACAGGAATCCCCCGGCAACAACTCCCACCGCCTTGTTACCCAGAGCGAAAATTCCCTTTGCAGTGTACCTTCCGGCTCCAAAATTTATATGTACCAGCGGAAGCCCCCGGACGGTCCGCCTGCTTTTGTACTCAAAGTGCAGCCGGGACCTCAGCGGTTTAGTATACTGTATCGCTTCAGCAGGTTCGGAGGGTTCGGAGGGTCTGGAAGCCTCCTGCGGCTCCCCCTTTATAAGCTCGTCGGTGCTGACTCCGAATATGTCGCTCATCATAGCTAGCTTCTCAAGCTCCGGAGTAGTGGAGCCAAGCTCCCATTTGGAGACGGTCTGGCGCGTCACGCCGAGCCGCTCCCCGAGCTGCTCCTGCGACCAACCCCTTGAATGGCGCAGCTCTGTCAGTTTCTCTGAAAATTTCATATTATTACCTCCTGGTTTTTGTATGCCTTGTGCTATAAATATACCACAATCGGCGCTGAATGTCTACCAATTTCCGTTTGAAGTCTGTCAACCAAACTTAACATCGGCTCTGTTATGCGGTTTTCAGACATGTGACAGAATTAGTGGTCCACCCCGCCTCCGACAAAAAGTACTTGATTTTTTAGGAATTATGTGGTATATTATAAGTAGCACATTTCCCGCCGGTAATCGGCGTATTATACGTATTATATATGATATGGAGGTAAATAATGTCCGTTAATCTTCAGAAGGGTCAGAAGGTCGACCTTACCAAAGGAAACACCGGCTTAAAGACCATACTAGTAGGCCTTGGCTGGGACGAGGCCCCCAGAAAGTTCTCGCTTTTCTCAAAGCACGAGGATATCGACTGCGACGCTTCCGCGCTGCTGATAAGCGCGCAGACCGGCAAGCTGAACGGTCCTGTGGACGTCGTATATTTCGGTAATCTCACCCACCAGACCGGCGCAGTCCACCACATGGGCGACAACCTGACCGGCGCGGGCGACGGCGACGACGAGCAGATACTCGTTGAACTCCCGAAGCTTGGGAACGCATATTCAAAGATAGTATTCGTTGTGAACATCTACCAGGCTATGCAGCGCAAACAGCATTTCGGTATGATCAAGAACGCCTTTATACGCCTCGTTGACGCGGAAAAGGGCGTTGAGCTGTGCAGGTACAATCTCTCGGAGAACTACGACGGAAAGACCGCGATGATCTTCGGCGAGATCTACCTTTACAACGGCGAATGGAAATTTAACGCGATCGGCGAGCCTACCAACGACAATGGTATCTCGGAGCTTGCCGCAAGATATCAGCGCTGATTTTAAGGAGGTTTTATCATGACAAAGAAGCTCGTAATTATCGCAGGGATAATCGGACTGGCAACAATAGCAGCCGCAGCGGTTGCGTTCTTCCTCACCAAGAACAAGACCATCGCGGAAGCCCTCGACTGCGAAGACGACGACGAGATCTGATCTCTGTGACCCAAGCAAACCGCCCTGTTGAATGCGGGGCGGTTTTTATTTCTATATTTCAGGAGAACACCATGGCAAAGGAAAAAGAAGTCAAGACAAACGCAATGCGCATGCTGGACAAGCTCAAGCTTCCCTATAAGGTCCACCTTTATGAATGCGACGAATTCATCGACGGCGTACACATCGCCGAACTCCTCGGGGAGAGCTGCGACAGCTGCTTCAAGACCCTCGTCACCGTCGGCAAAAGCGGGAACTACTACGTTTTCGCCCTGCCCGTCGACAAGGAGCTCGACATGAAAAAGTGCGCCCGCGCAGTCGGCGAGAAATCGCTTGAAATGGTGCATGTCAAGGATATCAACGCCGTGACCGGATATATCCGCGGAGGCTGCACCCCCATCGGAATGAAGAAGCAGTACAAGACCGTTATACATAAGTCCGCACTGGATTTCGAGCAAATGATAATCAGCGGCGGAAAACTCGGCGCCCAGCTGGAGCTTGCCCCCGCAGACCTCGCGAAAGCCTGCAGCGGCTCCTTCGAGGATATCATCGCGGAATAACGCCTTACGCTGCCGCACGCCCGGCGCGGGACCCAGGCTACATGAATAACTTACGGAGAACACTATGAAAAAACTCATCGCCGCAGCAGCGGCTCTACTACTTACGGCGGGTATAGCGGGACTTACCGCATGCTCCGGCAGCGCCGAAGCCTCCGTAGCTTCGACGAAATCCGGCAGCGAACTCACCGCGGCGGGAATAAAGCTGAACCTCCCGGAAAACTGGACCGCGACAGTCGGCGACAAGGTATACGAAATAGTGCTTGACAGCGCAGGTTCCGGCAGCTCGTCCGACGTCGAGTCGTTCAAGAAGCTGTGCGAGGATAACGGAACAGCCTACCTTGCGTACGCCGTGAACTCCGAGGGGACCGCGGTGCTGACCCTCACGTCGCTCAGAATAACCCCCGATGAAACCACCAGCGAGATACTCACCGCCGGGGACTACGCACGCCAGAACCACGATACCGCAGTATTCAGCTATCAGGCAAGCGGAATGTACATCAGGAACTCCAGCTTCGGCGAGGAGCAGCTTGCAGGCAGGAGCGGATACCTCTCCCACTTTGAGCTGTGCTCCGACGAGGAGGTCTCGGAGCTGATACTGGGTCAGTCTGAGTTCACCTTTGAGCAGGACGGAAAGTTCTACTCCATTCAGACCTACTACCACAACGAGACCGCCGCCGCAGACGTCGACGAGATACTCGCCAACATGACCGCGCAATGAGAGATATCCGCAGCATAAAAGCCGCCGTTTTCGACCTCGACGGAACTCTCCTTGATTCTACCGCCGCATGGGAAGGTCTTGGCGAGCGCTACCTCGCCGGGCGCGGGATAACTCCCGAGCCGGGGCTTGACGAGAAGCTCCGCTGCATGGCCCTGCCCGACGGCAGCGCGTATCTGAAATCCGCCTATTCCCTGCCGGAGCCTCCCGACGAGATACTCCGGGATATCCTGCGCGGAATCGAGGAATTCTACCTCGCCGAATGCCCGCTGAAACACGGCGCGCAGGAGCTTCTCGGGCTGCTCTCGCGGCGCGGAGTGGGTATTTCCGCAGCCACCGCCGGAGATGAGCGCCTTGCGCGCGCCGCATTAGAGCGTCTCGGGGTGCTCGGGTATTTCTCCGCGCTGCTGACCTGCGAAGGCTACGGCGGCAAGGACAAGCCCGATATATTCCTGAATGCGGCAGCCGCCGCGGGCGGAATTCCGGAAAACACCGCGGTTTTCGAGGATTCGCTCCATGCGCTCCTCACCGCGAAGCAGGCGGGATTCCTTGCCGTTGGGGTGTACGACCCCGGCGAGCCTCAGCAGGAAAAACTCAAAGCCAGCGCCGACTACTATTTCAGAAACCTGTCCGACTGCTCCGGGCTATTCCTGGCTATTCCGGGCTATTCGCTGAGCTTTAACAGCGCGTCCGCCATGCAGTCGCCGAGAAGCTCCCCGGAGTAGACCGCTTCGTCAAGCGAATTCGCGTGGCTGCCGACCTCTATCAGCAGCGACCCCGTGGAAATATGCTGATTGTAGTTCCGGTAGTCGAACAATATAGGTCTGGCAAGCCCGGGATACAGCTTCTCAGCCGAGCTTTGTATCATGCACGCCAGCCTGAAATTCTCGAGATATTCAGGCATATTGCCGAATCTTCCATCATCGCAGCCGGTTATCACCATGAATTGCGCGGCGTTCCTGCCGTTTATCTCCGCCACCGGAGCAGTCCGGCTGCCGTCCGCAGAGGATATCGCGTCCCGGTGGAGGTCGATTATAACCTTTATCGACGGGTATTCCTCGAGCGCCGCGCGTATCGTAACTTCGCTGCGGTCGTACGCGCCGGTGTACGCCGGGTAGTCGTGTATCGTGCCGTCGTGCAGCACCGATATCCCGTGCTCTGCGAGCTTCTGCGCGAGCGCGTCCCCGACCCGGATCATGTTGTAGTCAGGGTCGCGGGTACGGAACGGGTATTCTGCGTCGTAGTAGCTGCGCTGGTACGGCTCGTAGCTCTCTGTGGTGTGCGTGTGGACTATCAGCACCTGCGGCTCCTGCACGTCCGGCGTTACCACTATGTCCGGCTGGGACTCCGCGGCTGCGGTCAGCTTCTCGGCGCTGTCGGAGGTGCAGTTCCACACCACTCCCCCGCCCGGGAGGTCTATGTAGTCGTCGCCGACGTAACCGCCGTAGTGCTTCCGGTATATCGGACCGCTCCTGTTCCCCGCTGAGGTGCGGTCAACTCCATCGTCGAACTCCGCAATGTTCTGGGTTATCACCCGTGCATACGGCTCTGACGGCGCTTCCGATGTAACAGCGGTTGGCTGGGGAGATTCCGGAGTTTGCTCTGTTTGCTCTGTTTGCTCCGCTGTCAGCTCTGCCTCCTCGAGGGTGAGCTGAAGCTCGGCTGCCTCGGTGCATTCCGGCGGAGATTCCTCCGTCAGCGGCTGTTCTTCCTCTGAAAAGATGGAGTTTCGCGCCGGAAACGCCGTCGTGTTGTCCGGGAGCTTTATCCCGGCAGTCAGCAGCGCCGCGTGACGCGCGGCTCCCCATGTGACGCTTACCGCGTCCGAAGGGCTTGTCCCCCCGGCTGCAAGAATTGCAAATACCGCTGCGGTGGTTCCTGCGGCGGTAATTATTTTTTTCCGATCCATGCTGTTTCCCCTCCGTGTATCCAGATATATGTATCTACATCTGCTTCATATATATGCGGATAACAGAAGGAATATTCCATGAACTTTGCGACAATTAACGACTATATAAAAATATCCCCTGCGAAACAGCAGGGGATATCTGAATATCAGCTTGTGAGCCTGACCGCTGGAATTACTCAGCGTCGAGAGTCTCGTTGTCCTCCATGAGTGCCTTGATGGAGAGGGAAACTCTGTTCTTCTCGGTATCGATGTCGATGATCTTAGCCTCAACTTCCTGGCCAACAGTCAGAACATTGTTGATGTTGGTAACTCTCTCAGTGGAGATCTGGGAAATGTGGATCAGACCGTCAACGCCGGGAATGATCTGTGCGAATGCACCGAACTCAGTAATGCTTACGATAGTAGCCTTGATAACATCGCCGATCTGGTACTCCTCAACGAACTTTGTCCAGGGGTTCTCGTCCGGATCCTTAGCGGAGAGGGAAACTCTCTTCTTCTCAGGATCGAAGGACTTAACGATAACGGTGATCTTGTCGCCTTCCTTAACGATGTCCTTAGGGTGGCCGACTCTGTTCCAGGTCAGCTCGCTGGTTCTTACCAGGCCGTCAACCGGACCGATGTCAACAAATACGCCGTAGTCCTCGATGGAGCGAACCTCGCCCTCGAACTTCTGACCAACCTGAATGTTCTCCCAGAACTTAGCTCTCTCAGCGTCGCGAACCTCTCTGGCAGCCTGACGGATAGAACCAACAACTCTGTTGCGCTGCTCGTTGATCTCGATTACCTTGAACTGTACGGTCTTCTTAACCAGATCCTCAAGCTTGCCGCTTCTCGGAACGCCGGTCTGGGAAGCAGGGATAAATACTCTTGTGCCGTTAGTTACAACGATCACGCCGCCCTTGACTGCCTGTGTAACCACGCCCTCGAGAGTCTCGTTAGCTTCCTTGGCTGCGGCGATCTTCTCCATGCCCAGCGCGGAATCTACTCTCTTCTTGGAGAGGAATACAACACCCTGAGAATCGTCTACCTTTGTAACGATAGCGTCGATCTCGTCGCCGACCTTAACGATGTCCTCAACCTTAGCGTTGGGGTCGTTTGTCAGCTCGTCGAGGGGTATGTAACCCGTGTGCTTTGTACCCAGCTCTACAACAGCCTCGTTCGGCTTAACGCTTACAACTGTTGCCTTAACTTTGGCGCCGTTATATAATCTCTTGCTCTCGGACTGCTCGAACAGTGCTGCAAAGCTCTCCTCATTTTCATTATTGTTGATGATCTCGCTCATTTTTAAATGAACCTCCTTTATTGTATAGGCGGGAGTTGAAGCTCCAGCCGTTATTCCGATAATACTATCGGAGTGCAGACCACTGATGATCTGCGGGGAAAGCTCTGAGGCACTCTCGATGAACACTGTGCGGCAATATCTCGAACAGATTTCAGCTAACTTTCCTGTGTTTGAGCTGTGCCTTCCTCCGACTACCAGCATAAGGTCAGCCCGTTTTGCAAGCTCCTCCGCGTTAGCCTGGCGCTCTGAGGTGGCGTTGCATATCGTATCGTATATCTTCACGCAGCTATATTCTTCCCGGATAATCTCCGAATATTCCAGAAATCTGCTGCGGTCGAAGGTGGTCTGTACAACGAGGATCGCTTCCCCGCCGGAAGCCCTGCACTCATCAAGAACGCTCCGGACTTCATCGAGCGCCATGCACGCGGCTGCCCTGCAGTTCGCATGCCCCATAATGCCCTGTACCTCCGGGTGCCCCCCGTCGCCGAGAATGATCACCGTGGAATCTGCGGGCTGCTCCGACACTATTTTGTGGATACGCTTCACAAACGGACAGGTCGCGTCCAGCAGCACGGAGCACACCGCCTGCGCCCTTTCCTCGGTATCCCTGCCGACCCCGTGGGAACGTATCACCAGGGGCTTCCCCTGCGCGTCCTGCACGTCTGCGGCTATATGAACTCCCCTTTTTTCAAGGGAATCGGTAACTATCGTGTTATGGATAAGCGGACCCAGCGTGAAAACCTCGCCGTATTTATCCGCCGCCTGCCCGGTAAGATCTATCGCGCGCTGAACGCCGAAACAGAATCCGGACTTATCCGCGGTCTCAATCAACATCAGGCATGTTCTCCCGGAGTTTCGCTATCTCGTCCATTATCGTGGAGCTTACCTGCTTAAGCATCTTTCTGTCGCTTATGTCGACGTCGAAATGCTTCGCCGGGATTTTCTCCCCGATCGAGATGTAGATATTCTGGCGGAATTTCTTCCTGCCGTACTGGATATACACCGGAACAACCGGCACCTTAGCCTGCGCCGCGATAATCGTAACGCCGCTTTTCGCCCTTCCGAGCGTGCCGTCCTTGGAGCGGGTGCCCTCCGGAAAGATAACGAATATACGCCCTTCCCCGAGGCTCTCCAGCGCCTTTTCGATCGCAGTGTTATCCTTCGCGCCCCGCCTTACCGGAAACGCGCCGAGCTTGGAAATAAGCCACGAAAATATCGGGTTTATCTCGAAAAGTTCCTCCTTCGCCATGAAGGTGTACTTCCCCTTGAAGGTGATGCCCACCACAGGCGGATCGTTGTTCGACACATGGTTGCTGGCGATTATGTAACCGCCCTTTTCCTTGGGGATATTCTCCCCGCCGATGACATGTATATGATAAACGATGATGTAGAATAATCTTGCGCAATTCCGGAGAAACGAATAGAACATCAGAGCTTCTCCTTTATTAAGCTGCAGATCAGTTCGCAGGACTGCTCAAAATCCAGCCCCGAGGTATCCGCAAGCACCGCGTCGTCCGCCTGCTTCAGCGGAGCCGCCGCCCTGTGCGAATCGTCGTAATCGCGCTTGTTGAGATCCGCGAGGACCTCCTCGAAGGTGGTCTGTACACCCTTGGCGCAAAGCTCGTCGTAACGGCGCTTCGCCCTTATCTCCGGCGCGGCGGTGAGGAAGATCTTCACCTGCGCGTTGGGAAGAACGACCGTTCCGATGTCGCGGCCGTCCATGATAACGTTGTTTTCAGCGGCAATACCGCGCTGGATACCCAGCAGCGCCGCCCTGACCTCCGGCACGGCAGAAACCGCGGAAGCCGCCATCGAGATCTCCGGCAGCCTTATCTCCGAGGAAACGTCCTCGCCGTTGAGGTAAATATGCTGAATGCCGTCGCAAAGCCTTATTTCGGGCTTTATCTCCGGCAGCCTGGAAGCGATATCGGCAGGATCCTTCATATTAGTGCCGCACCTGTGACAGTACAGCCCAACCGCTCTGTAGAGCGCCCCGGTGTCCACATAAATGAACCCGAGCTTCTTTGCCGCCTCCCGTGCTATGCTGCTTTTTCCAGCTCCTACGGGGCCGTCGATCGCCGCCGCGATATGCTTTTCCGGCATAAACATCACCTGAACGAACCACTATGCAAGTGGCTGAAATGTGAAAAAATGTAAATAGGCGAAACTACCCCCTACATTTATTCAATTTATTATAGCACACCTCAAAAAAAATTGCAAGTGTTTTTTTGCAATTTCATTGAAATTTCACGCAAAAAGTGAAAAAAACTGTCGCAAGTGCCGATTTCCGGTCGGAAAATTCACGCCTGCGAAACAGCGAGCGCCGCGGAGTACGCCGTAGCGAACGCGATCTGCAGGTTGAACCCTCCGGTGTAGCCGTCGCAGTCGATGATCTCCCCTGCGAAATACAGCCCCGGACACAGCCTGCTCTCCATCGTGTTGGGGTTTATCTCCTTCACGGAGACGCCGCCCCTGGTGACGATAGCCTCCTCAACCGGGCGGAAGCCCCTGATATGCACCGTCAGCCCCTTGAGGAGCCTTCCCAGCTCGCGGCGCTGCTCCTTTGTGACCTCGTCGACCTTTTTGTCGGCGGGGATCCCGGAAAGCTCCGCCACTACCGGTGCGAGCTGCGCCGGAAGAAGCCCCCGGAGGCTGTCCGCGAAGCGCATTCCCTTGCGCTCCCCGAAATCCCGGAGAATACGCGCGTCAAGCTGTTTTTCGGACAGCGCGGGCTTTAAATCTATCACAACCGAGTATTTCCCCGGCTCCATCGCCGGAATGTGCGCGGAAGCGCTCAGGATCGTGGGACCTCCCACGCCGTAAGCGTTGAAAAGAAGCTCCCCGAAATCCTCGTAAACGGCTTTGCCGCCGCACATCAGCTTCATCGAAACATTGCGGAGGTCAAGACCTGCCGCGCGGCTCACCCAGCGCTCCTCGGTCTCCATCGGGATAAGCGACGGCGAGCGCTCCGTGACGGTATGCCCCGCCTGCTGCGCGAGGGCGTACCCGGAGCCGTCCGAGCCGGTCAGCGGGTAGGAAAGCCCTCCCGTCGCGAGCACCACCGCCCGCGCCCGGACTTCCCTGCCGGAGATCAACGCTCCGGCGCACCTGCCGTCCTCGATAACCAGTCTGGTGCAGTTCCCGCGTATTATCTCCACGTTCAGCCTGCGGAGCTGATTTTCAAGCGCGTTAACCACGTCGCCTGCCTTGTCGGAAACAGGGAAAACGCGCTGTCCGCGCTCGGTTTTCAGCGGAACTCCCAGCCCCTCGAAATACTCCATCACGTCCGCGGGGGAACACTTCGAAAGCGCGCTGTAAAGAAACCTGGGGTTTCGCGGAACGTTTTTCAGCACGGTCTCGGGATCGCAGTTGTTCGTGATGTTGCAGCGCCCCTTTCCGGTTATCCCGAGCTTCCGCCCGAGGGATTTCCCGTGCTCCGCGACGGCGGCGGAAAGTCCCGTTTCAGCAGCGCGGGCGGCGCAGTACATTCCGGCTGCTCCGCCCCCGATTATCAGTATATCAAACATCTTTCTTGTAAACATCGTTGTTGTCCCAGAGGGTCTCCAGCTTGCGGAAGGTCTGCTCCACGCGGCAGCGGTTGCGGTTGGAAACGGATACGATAAGCGCGTTGAGAAGGCTCATCGGAGCTACCAGGCTGTCCACGAAGCTAACCATGTCGGAATAAGCGCACAGCGTCGTGTGAGCGTATTGCGCCAGCGGGGAATTCTCGCTGTCGGTGATGGCGATTATCTGGGAGCCGCAGTCATGCGCGAACTTGCACGCGTTGATGGTGCTCTTTGCGTACCTCGGGAAGGAAAGCCCGATGAAAACGTCCCCCTCGCCTATGTGGATCATCTGCTGGTAGATCTCGCTGGTCGCAACGGAGCCGATGAGCGTCACCTTGTCGAATATCAGCCTGAGATAGTAGTGCATGAAGCTTGCAAGAATGCCGGAGCTCATAGCGCCCTGAATGTAGACGCGGCGGGCGTCCACGATGGTGTTCACGGCGTTGTCGAAGGCCTCGCGGTCAACGTTTTCGAGGGTATGGCGTATCTTATCCATATCCTGGGTGAGGACTCCCTCGATGGGGTCGAGGTCGCCGATACGGCTTCTTGTAACGTCCATGCGCTGAATGGAGGTCAGGCGGTTCTTTATGTGGCTCTGGAGCGAGCGCTGGAGCTGCGGGTAGCCCTCGTAGCCAAGCTCGATAGCAAAGCGGACAACGGTGGATTCGCTGACGTTCACGGCGTTGCCGAGCTTGAGCGCGGTCATGTACGCCGCCTTTTCGTAGTGGTTGAGAATATAATTCGCGATGAGTTTCTGACTTTTTGAGAAAGTCGGCATCATCTGTTCTATCTGTTGGAGAAGATCTTCCTTCATTCCTGCACCTCTTTGTGTGTTTTTTTCTGTAAATAATTCATGCGATTTCCCAGACGGGAAACCGCTCCTGCTTATATCATACACCATTTGCAGATTTTTTGCAAGCGGTTTTAAAAAATCTTTTATAAATCAAGAACCATAGCAGGTTATTTTTCCCTTTTGTTCACCAATAATGTGTAAAGGCGGAGGTATTTCGCCGCCGCCTTTGAAAGCACAACATCGGATTTACTGCAAAATCACTCGAGGTATTCTCCGACTATCCGCACCATCATATCATTGAGCTTCTCGACATCGTAGCTGCCGATGGTGGGTTCTATGTGGTCGTACCCTATGCCGCTGTCGTTGGTGAGAAACGTGTAGGTGCCGCCGGTTTTCAGCGCCATGCTCCGCAGCAGGTACTCGCAGGACTTGTCAACGCCGCTCGCCGCCACCGGAACTATGCGTATGCCCTTTTCAGCGGCTTCGCCGACGTGCTTCACCGTTTCGTCGATTATCTGCACGTCCCCGTGCGGCGGAGCGTCCAGCACAAGGAACATCACCTTAACGGAATCCTCGTCCCATTCGTGGGAAACCGCGCTCTTCAGCGCTGTGTGCACCGCTTCGGGAGTGTCCCCGCCGCCGTCGGCGGTCTGCTCGGATATCGCCGTTACCGCCGCCGCGAGGTCGGTGGTGAACGGGTATTCCCGCACTACGTACTCGTCGCCCTCGTCGCGGTAGAAATTCACGCTTATCCGGGTCGGGACATTCGCGTTTTCACTGCGGATACGCGTCACCACGTCCTCGAGTTCGCATACCAGGTACTCAAGCTCGTCGCCCATGGAGCCTGTGGTATCGCACATTATCATCAGGTCGAGGGACTTCGGAACGGGCTCAGCCGCGCCGTCCAGCGTGAATTCCGGCTCGATGCCGCCGTTTACCGTCTCCGTGAACGTCTGGGTGCTGCCGCCGTATTCCACGGTGAATTCCTCGGCGCCGCCGGACATTTCAGACTTTGCCCAGAACAGGTACGCCCTGCCCTTGTTGTCGGTGACTGCGGAAGTCCCCATTCCGGAGACCTTCGCGCCGGAAACCGCAGCGCCGGAGCTGTCCCTGACCGTCACAGCCGCGCGGTACTCCATTCCGGTGCGCCAGGTCTCCAGGTATCCCGCCCAGTCTGCGCCGTAGTTGTTGCTGGAATACAGGCTGTTCCAGAAGTCCCAGTTTTCGTTGTCGTTCCACTCGCCGCCGGTCAGAAGTCCCGCGCGCGGGTCTATCCACGGCTCCTCAGGCTCTATCGGGTCTATGGGGTCGATGGGGTCGATGGGGTCTATCGGAACTAACGGGTCTATCGGCCCGGGGCAATCTGCAAAGCCGTCAGCCGCCGCCATTTCTGCGTCCGCGAATACTTCCCCTTCCGGCAGCGCCATGCCGCTGTCACCGCTCTTAACTCCTCCGATGTCGGTGGGGGCGTAGTCGTCTGAGGGTGACTCAACTGCGGAGAGCTCCGGTGCAGCAGTTGAAGGCGCGGCGGTAGACATAACCGGAGAAGAAGCCGCTGGATCAGCGGAACTAACCGGACTAACCGAACTTGCTGAACCTGCCGAACCTGCCGAACCACCTGAACCACCCGAATCAGCAGAAGCCGCAGAGGAATCCGGGACGGAAACGACAGCTCCGGAAGCGCCGGGAGTTCCGTACTCCGCGGAGCTTGCAGGGCTTGCGGAACCTACAGAACCTACGGAACCCGCTGAACCCGCTGAACCCGTCAAAACCGCCGAACCTTCCACAGAGTTTCCGCCGGAAGAACACCCTGTAAGCAGCGCCGCAGCCGCCAGCAGAGCTATAACAGAACGTCTTTTCATAATCACCATACTCCTTTCGTGGGGGGCATTTGTATATAATACCAGGAACTCCCTGAAAAGGTTGCATTGAAATTCAGATACGCAGGCTTATATAATAGGTATTATATATGACGATTGTGTAAAATGCATATAAATTCTCCCGGTTCATCAGGGCGCATTTTTTCCCGGAAAGGCTGAAATTATGCAGAAATCCTGCAATTGGTTGAAAACTCATGTTTATGTTGATTATTTTGTTGAAAGTTTTTTGTGTAATCTTCACAAGTGCAGGGCGAAATGAAATTGATTTATTCTGCAAAAAACTGAAAATCAGCGTTAAAAGTGTTAAATTTCAATTTTTGTGTTGACGGCTGAATCATTTTTGGATATACTATAACCAAGAGATAAGGGATAAGACAGCACAGAGCTGCGATCCCACCTCGGCAGTGCATATAACGGCAGTGCAGAACAAAGAAAGATAATACAACGGAAGTTCACTTCCGGCATTACGGCAGAACTTTTTTAGGAGGTTTTAAACTATGTGCATGAAAGACGTAGAAGTAAAGAACCAGGTTGGTCTCCACGCAAGACCCGCAACTTTCTTTATCCAGAAGGCTAACGAGTACAAGTCTTCCATCTGGGTCGAGAAGGAAGAGCGCAGAGTAAACGCAAAGTCCCTGCTCGGTATCCTCTCTCTCGGTATCGTTGGCGGCGCTAAGATCCGCATCATCGCTGACGGCAGCGACGAGCAGCTCGCTGTTGACGGCCTCGTTAAGCTCGTAGAGAGCGGCTTCTCTGAGTAATCTGACTCGGGACATATAAGCGGCGTTTCGCTGCAAAGAATCAGGATTTAGGGGCAGGATCCGTTCATACGGTTTCTGCCCTGATTTGTTCAGGCAGTGTAAATCGTTTACACACGCAATTTCGGAGGATCTATGAAAAAGACCATCGCCGCAGTTCTCGCGGCTGTTTCCATCTCCCTTGCCGCAGGCTGCGCGGCGAATCTCCCGGCGGGCTACGACAAATTCACCGCCGCACGAGAGAAATACGAGACCCTCAGCAGCGGCAGAGTGACCATGACCGACCTTACCACCGGCGATGAAATAATGCGGTTCAGCTTTTATTTCAACGTCAACGACGAGATGGTGTTCAGCTACTGGGGAAGCTGGCAGGGCGAAGAACAGCAGGCGTACAGCGACGGTGCGGAATTTTTCTACAAGGAATCCGGGGACGAGAAGTGGACGGTCATCAGCTCCGACGACGACGGGTACATCTACAACGTTTACAACCGCGGATACCGCTACCCCTACGCGGAGGGCAGGCTGTTCTTCCTTGCCGGGGAGGCTGTCCGGAACGCGGGGATAATCGAAAGCGGCGACGGCCCGACCTCCATCACCTACACCTACGACCCGGAGAAGCTGAATTCCGCTTCAATGCCCGGCGTGCAGGAGGATATCCAGAGCTTCGAAAGGCTGACCACGACCCTTGAGATCGACCAGCAGGGATATCCGTCGAGCTTCACCGAGGACGGCTCAGTAGTCACCGCCGCCGGAGAGGTCATGGACTTCAGCATGCGTATCGACATCTCCGATATCAACGATGTCTACGACGTACAGAACCCGGTCGGCGAGATCTACAAGAAGGGCGAAAAGCCTGCTGAAAATTCGGAAAGCTCCGAAAGTTCAGAAAACTGATAAATTACCGCCGGAATGCGCTGATTACCGCGTTTCCGGCGGTTTTGTCTGAAAATTCCGTGAATTCGCTTCAGGCGGTTGCAAATTTTCCGGAAGTGTGCTATAATATTTCATAAGTGTAGAAAATAACGCAGTACTTTATTAAAAGTAATGGAGATAATATGAGCAACGAAAATCCAACGAGCACCCGCGTCAGCGCAGGCGCTTTATATGACAACACGTCAGCCGCCGGGGAATACCTGTTCTCGGTGATGATGGTCATGCTCGCCGCGCTCGAAAGGGCGCTGGCAAGGCTGTTCGCCGCAATAGACCGCCGTCTGGGCTGGCTCGGCGGCAAGATACTCAGCGGGCTGAAAATCCTCGGCGAGAAGATAGCTTCGCCGTTCCGCAGGTACGGCATGGCTTTACGAATGGGCTGCGCCGACATACGCCGCGCCCATGCAGACGGGATCGTACCGGCGTGCAAAGCCGGTTTCCGCATGGTAGGCCGCATTCTGTTCGGAAAGCGCGGACTTGCAGTCACGCTGTGCAACTGGGCGCTTCCGATAATTAGCTGCGTGTTCCTGTTCAGCGTGGTGACATACGCCAATAGCATGACCTACGCGCTGAGGCTCTCTGTAAACGGCGACCTGATGGGCTACGTTTCAGACGAGACGGTGTTCACCGAGGCGGAAAAAATCGTGCAGCAGAGGATAACCTACCTCGACAGCAACACCGAAATGTTCAGCTTCAACAGCGACTACACCGTTGAAATGGTGGGCTACGGCTCGACTATGACAAAATACCAGCTCGCCGATAAAATGCTTCAATCCATGGGAGCCGAGATCTCCTACGCATACGGAATGTACATAGGAAACTCCTTCTACGGAGCGCTCGAAACCAAAGACCGCGTAGACGCAGCTCTTGAGGACCTGCTCGACCAGCACCGCGAGGGCGGCGACGAGACCGTACAGTTTGAAAGCGAGATAAGCTACGAGCCGGGGCTGTACCTTACGGAAAGTATCGTCAGCGAGGACTCGATAATAAAGCTCATCACCTCTAAAAAGAGCGTTGCGGCGTACTACACCGTGGTCGAGGGAGATTCCCCCTACGGAATACTCGACAAGCTCGAAATGTCCGAGGAGGAGGTCGCTCTGCTGAACCCCGGTTTCTCAATGGACAGCTCGCTGTTCATCGGCGATAAGATCCTTATAAACCAGGAGGAGCCGTTCCTTGCGGTTTCCGTCACGAGAACCGAGACCTACGACGAGCGCACTCCCTACGACACCACGTACACCGAGGATTCCACGCATTACGAAGGAACCTCCACGATAGTGCAGGAGGGCGTAAAGGGAACCGAGCGCGTTACCGCGAACGTTTCCTACATCAACGGCATTGAGACCCGCCGCAAGGTCATCGAGAGAGTAACTATAGAGGAGCCTACGACCGAGATAATCTCCATGGGCACAAAGGCAAAGCCTGCGGGAGTCACCGCTGACATACCGGATAACATGCCTATCGGACAGTTCCTGTGGCCGGTCGGCGGCGACGGCGGTCAGATCTCCGAGATGATGTACGGCTACGGCGGATACTACGGTCACAGCGGCATTGATATCTCCGCGCCGTACGGAACGCCTATCTACGCCGCGGAATCCGGTACGGTCATCCTGGCGTCGTGGTACTACGGCTACGGAAACTGCGTAATGATCCAGCACGCGAACGGCATGGTGACGGTCTACGGCCACGCAAGCTACCTGCACGTTTACGTAGGTCAGCAGGTAACTATGGGCGAGGTCATTGCGGACGTTGGTTCCACTGGACAGTCCACCGGCAACCACTGCCACTTCGAGGTGAGACTCAACGGAATGAACGGCGCGCGCCTCAATCCGATAAATTACCTCCCGTGGCACAGGAGAGCCTCCTGGTGCGTTGAGTACTGATAATATTAAGGAGCTGCATATTTCATGCAGCTCCTTTTTTACTATAGGTCGCCTAAAAAAATGGGAGCTGTTTTCGCAGCCCCATTTTAATTTTGCACTCGATATCACACAAGGTATTCCCGCACAGCGGCGGCAAAATAGAAGCTCCCGCCGAAGTACATCAGACCGCCCTCGTGGTCGCGGCGCGCAAACTTGAGAGTCTCACGGGGAGAATGGAATATCTCCGCCCCGTCAAGCCCGGAGATGCGGCGCAGTTCCTCCGCAGGAACCTCCCCCTCGGAGAAGCCGTCGCAGAAATACACCCTGTCGAAGCAGGGCAGTATTTCCTGTAGAAACGCGCGGTGATCCTTCGTGTTCATCATGCCGATGAATGCAGTCCGGCGCTCGTACCCGGAATCCTCAAGCGCTGAGCGCACCGCCCTTGCCGCCTGCGGATTGTGTCCGCCGTCAAGCAGTATGTCCCCGGGGAGCAGCTCCATTCGCGCGGGGATCCTGGCACGCTCTATGCCCATCGCGATGTGCGCCGGAGTTACTCCGGCGCAGGTCAGCGCCTCTATCGCTGTAAGTGCGTTCGTTACCTGGTAGGCTCCGCCGAGGTTCAGGCGGTACTCCTGCCCCCTGTAGCGGAATCTGCTGCCGCGAAGCCCGGGCTTTTCCAGTATCTCCAGCTCCGAGCGGTCGGGAGTTATCAGCCTTGCGCCGGTCTGCGCGCAGCGTTCGCGGATAACATCCATCGCAGACTCCGGAATATCCAGTGCCGCAACAGCGTTACCGCCCTTTATTATGCCGCATTTCGACCGCGCTATCTCCTCCACGGTGCCGCCAAGTATCTTCGTGTGGTCAAGACCTATTGAGGTGAAAACCGCGCACTCCGGCTGCTTTATCACGTTCGTGGAATCCAGCGTGCCGCCGATACCCGCTTCCAGCACTACCCAGTCCACCTGCTTTTCAGCATAGAAGAGGAACGCCGCCGCGTTAAGTATCTCAAACTGCGAGAATTCGAGACCGCCGCACTGCTCCGCTGCGTCGGCGACCTTGTTCAGGAGCCGCGCAAGGTCGGCGCAGGAGATCTCGTACAGCCCGTCGGGGTAGCCTATCGCTATGCGCTCGCATACGCTGCGGACATAGGGCGAGGTGAATTTCCCCGCGGTGAATCCCGCCGCGGCAAGCGATGAGGCGCAGAACTCCGCCACGGAGCCTTTGCCGTTCGTACCCACGATGTGGATATAGCGCAGCTTATCCTGAGGGTCGCCTAGCTTATGGCACAGAGCCTCGAACCTGGACAGATCCTTCACCGGTGCGCCAAAGTGCGAGTACTGCCCCAGGAACCGTTCAATTTCGCCGCATTCGCAGCTCAGTGCCAGCCGCATTCGTCGTAGTCCTTCCACTTCTCATGGTAGCGCATCTCGTCTGCGAGCTTCATGCAGATGTAAGCCACCGCACCTGCGACAACGATCACAGCGCCGATTATCGGGATAACTACCTTAGCGGTAGGGCCGATCTTCTTCTGAACTCTTTCGTGAATAGTTTTCATAGAATTACGTTCCTTTCTGTAATAACCTGTCGTTATTCGCCTGAGAGTAATTTGTACAGTTCCTTGCGGGAAACGCCCGCCGCCTGCGCGGCAGTCTTGCATGCCTCGGACAGCTTCATGCCGCCCTCGGCGTAGCCCCTTGCAAGTTCCGCTGCCTGCTCGATGGACATTTCCTCCGGTGCTTCCGGAGATGCTCCCTCGAGCACGATGACGTACTCGCCCCGGGGGTCAGTCTGCTCGTATAGCTGTATCAGCTCGCCGAGGGTCCCGCGCAGGACCTCCTCGTGCAGCTTCGTGAGTTCCCGGCAGAGAGCCGCGCGGCGCGTTCCGCCGAGAGCCTCCGCGAGATCCGCGAGGGTCTGCCGCAGCTTGTGCGGAGCCTCGTAGTATATCAGCGTGTGCGGGAGCTTCGCTGTTTCGGCTAGCCGCTGGCGGCGCTCCTTCTTATCCACCGGCAGGAACCCTTCAAACGCGAAACGCGCGGTGTCTATTCCGGATATCGCAACGGCGGCGATCGCTGCGTTGCAGCACGGGACGGACTCCACCGGGACGCCCTGCTCATAGCAGCGCTGAACAAGGTACACCCCCGGGTCGGAAATGCAGGGCATTCCGGCGTCGCTTACCAGCGCAACGGAGTTCCCTCCGTGCAGCAGCTCGAGGATCTTTGCGCTTTTTTCCGCTTCGTGGGGCTTGTAGTAGCTCAGAAGCGGCTTTTTAATTCCGAAGTGGGTCAGCAGCCGGAGCGTTACCCGGGTATCCTCGGCGGCGATATAGTCCACGCTTTCCAGCGTTTCTATACCGCGCGGTGAGAAATCCGAAAGGTTCCCGATAGGCGTGCCCACAACGTAGAGCTTACCTGTTTCAGTCATATAGCCTTGTGTACTCCTCGGTGTAGGATTTATCGTCGTTGCGCAGTATCATGGGCTTCTCGACGATCATGCCGGACTTCCCGCCCTTCTTTCCAGTCACGAGGAACAGCCACGGCTTGTCGAGAATGCTGTTGAACACGAACGTAATGCTCTTCGGCTCGATTTTGTTCTCGCGCATGGAGTTCAGCACGTCCGCGAGGCGCTCGGGGCGGTGGCACATCTTCAGCAGACCTCCGTATTTCAGGAGCTTCCCTGCTGCACAGCACACGTCGTCGATGTTGCACATCAGCTCGTGCCGTGCGACCGCCTGGGGTCTTGCAAGCTTCTCAAACCCGGAGCCGCTCGTCATGTAAGGCGGATTCGCGGTGACGATATCCATTGTCTCAAAGCCGATCTGGCTCTGCTTCAGCTCGCGGAGGTCGGCGAGGACCGGCTGGAGCATGTTCTCAAGATGGTTTTTCTCAACGGACATCTTCAGCAGCTCGATCGCTTCCTCCTGTATATCCACGGCGTAGATAAGGTGCGGCTTTACGTTCTTGCAGAATATCAGCGGGATTATTCCGCAGCCGGTGCACAGATCGCAAACCACGCTGTCGGGCTTTACGTTCGCGTAGTACGCCAGCAGGAAAGCGTCCGTGCCGAAGCGGTGATCCTCGGAAACGTACATCGTAAGCGGTCCCAGGGTGAAGGTTTCAGTTTGCATATAATTGCTTTCCTTTCATGTGATTTATCCGACGATTATCTGCCCGTCGGGGTAAACGATGTTCTTGCGTTTTGCGGAGTTCACAAGCATTGAAAGCACCAGCGACACCGGGCCAACGCGCCCTATGAACATCGTGATTATAAGCAGTATACGCCCGGGTGTTCCGGAAATTTCAGTTATCCCCGCGGAAAGTCCCGAGGTAGAGAACGCCGACACGGCTTCAAACAGGCACTGAACTCCCCGGCCGTCCTCGGGCAGCGTGAAATACAGCACCGAGAAGCAGAGGATAACAGCCGTCAGCGAAAGCAGCGTGACGGTCAGCGTGCGGTAGACCGCCAGCTTGTCTATCTTGTGCTTCATGATCTCAACGTCGTTCTTGCTCTGCATATAGGAAACCACGGTCATAATCAGCACAAGCAGCGTGGTGGTCTTGATACCGCCGCCGGTGGAAGCCGGAGAGGCTCCGATGAACATAAGTATGCAGGTCCCGAGCTGTGAAAAATCCGACAGGTCGTCTATCGGCACGGAGTTGAACCCGGCTGTTCTGGCGGTAACGCTCGAGAAAAACGCGTTGAGCAGCTTCCCGCCGAAGTTCATCTCGCCAAGAGCGCCGTTCCATTCCGCGAGGAGGTAGAACAGCGTTCCGCCGACGGTAAGCGCCGCGGAGGTCAGCAGCACCGCCTTGGTGTGCAGGCTGAGCTTGCGTACCTTACGAATGTTGAGGAAGTTTTCCCAGACGATGAAGCCGAGACCTCCCACGGTTATCAGCATCGCAACGGTGACGAGCACCAGGGGGTCGCTCTGATATCCGGTGAGGCTCGCGAACGGCGAGGATATCCCGCACAGGTCGAATCCGGCGTTGCAGAACGCGGTGACGCTCGTGAAAACGCCCATCCACACGCCGTAGCCGCCGTACTGCGGAACGAACCGCAGGCAGAGCAGCACGGCTCCGGCTCCCTCGAATATCATTGAATACTTGATTATGCTGATGAAAATGCGGCGTCCGCCCTGGAAGGTGCTTTCAGTAAGCCCGTCCGACACATTCGCGAGGGTGCGGAAGCCCAGCTTCTTCCCGGCGGCAACGTTGAAAAACGTGATTATCGTCACGAATCCCAGACCGCCCACCTGGATAAGCAGCGCAATGACCGCCTGCCCGAATATCGTCCAGTTCGAGTAAGTATCCACGACTACGAGACCAGTCACGCAGGTCGCGGAGGTCGCGGTGAACAGGCAGTCGAAGAATGAAGTGCTGCCGCTCTTTGACGAGAACGGAAGCCACAGCAGCAGCGCCCCCACAGTGATTATAATAAGGAATCCCAGGCAGAGGGTGCGCGCGGGCTGCATAGGCTTTGCTTTTTTAATGACCGGCATGGCGTACCTCCGCTCAGGCGGCGGTAGTCGCCGGAAGAATTATCAGCGGCGCTACGGAATCCCTGGTAAGCTTCACCGATGTGACCGTAACCGGAGACCCGCTGCGGTTGGTGAGCTTGAGCTGCACGTTTTCAGTCTTTGCGGCTGCGGCATTGAATTTCAGCACCATCTCGCCGTCATCTGAGGATACAATCTCGTAATCGATGCTGTTCGCCTTCTTGTCGGAGGTAAGCGCGATGGAAAGCTGCTCAAGTCCGGTTCCGCGCAGCGTGAATGTGAAGCCGCCGGAGCTGTAGAGCGCGAAGTAGTTGGTGTAAACCGCAGAGCCTTCCGGCAGTACGGCGGCGCCGCCGTCCCTGGTGACTGAGCTTGTCGAAGGAATGTTCCTGCCGCTGTATTCGAAGGAAGCGGGCGCGGAAAGCTCCAGCCCCTGCGCCTCGCACCATTCACGCGCTGCGTTGGTGCAGGCGTAGAGGTGGATATTGTTGTTGACGTCCCCGACAAGCCAGAGGTCGCCCGACCAGAGCTGGAGGTTATCCTCGCGGTCGGCTATGATGAAGTCGGGGCGTGCGGTCTGGGAATTCAGCTTTTTCAGCGTGGAGGCAAGCCGCACATGCATATCCGGGAACAGGAACTGCGCCTTTACGTAGCGCTCAGATTTCAGTGAGAACGCGAGTACGTCATCAAATCCGCTGTCGTCTATCATCTCGAGCGCCTCGGAGACGTACTCTCCGCCGTAGCTTGCGTTCTTGCCCTGAACCACGGTGTAGCCGTCGAAGCAGTAGAGGCTGGTGTACATAAGCAGCGCGCCCATCGGGATAGTCACCCAGTTGAACATGCTGCTGTTCTTTTTCACGGTTATCAGCCGGATTATCACCACGGCAAGCAGCAGAGCCATTACAACGGCGATGATCTTGATAAATGTCGTTTCGGTTATCTTGTCCTTGAGACCCTCGCCCAGCTTCAGCGGAGTGATCCCGAGGATCATCGCGCTTACTACGCCCTTATCAGTGGTGCCGTCGCCGACGACCGCCGGAACGGTCAGCAGCTCGGTGAGCGCGAATATTCCGCCCGCGGTGATAAGCGCCGCAAGGCTGTGCATAACGCTGAACCTTCCCCGGTAGATCATTATGAGCGCCGGGAATATCGCAACGGGGAAGAAAGTCTCGATGTAGCGCCCGAATATCGTTGTATCGGCGCGGGTGTCAAACACCGTTGAGGTCGCCTTGAAGCCGACGCTCACCACGAATATCGCGCCCATAACCAGGAAAGCGAACCAGCAGAACATTGCAAGCGAACTTGTGATGTATGTCTTTGCCCTGCCGTCGGCGGTCAGTTCAGCAGCGCCCTTCTTCGCGCGGTTCCTGGTGACGTAATACATCGCCAGTCCGGAGATTATCAGCACCATCGCTATGGCTCCGAAGCCCCAGGTGGAACTGATAAAGTAGAAGAAATGTCCGACCAGGGTCTGCGGGAAGCGCATGAGCTTCTCAGGATCCGCGTCGAATATTCTGCCGAGGGTGTTTTCGATGGTATTCACGGAGGCCTTGTCGGACTGCTCCTTGAGCCACAGGGCATTCTGCAAGTAGCCCTTTATCATCTTGTCCGCGAGGAATCCCACAACAACGCTCGAGAAGAAGCCGCTCAGCGCGAACACCTTCCGCTTCATCGTGAACAGTACCACAAGTTCCAGGACCACTCCGGCGGCGAGCATTGCGATCATTCTGCCGTGGGTAGCGTAGGCTGCAACGAGGGTAAGCCCCGCGAGCGCCGCCCAGAGCTGCTGCCGGAACACCGCCTTACTGCTGTGCGACGTATCCTTGAAGCTCTTCAGCGACTTGTACATCAGCAGCGCGAACACCCACGGAAGCAGGCAGCACAGCGTTTCGTTCCAGGTGTACTTAGTGAGCAGCAGGTACGCGGGGTACATTCCGCATACTATCGCCATGAATACGGAGGAAAGCTTCCGCACGCCGAACCACTTCCGTGCGAGGAAGTACACGATGACCGGTGCGAAGCTCATCAGCACGCCGTTTATCAGTATCATCACGCGGTACTGGAGCATAGGGTCGTCAACGAACCAGAACACCGGAATGTAGAACAGGCTCTGGAAATACCCGTAGTAGCCGCCGGCGGACACCGTCTGCGACCAGTCGTAGCCGTTGAACCATGCGGCAACCGCAGTAACCGCGTACTCGTCGGGGGTGAGATTGAACATAGTCGTGACCTGCGTCATCAGGACGTGTATCGCAAGCGTTACGACGTACAGCGCCAGCATAAGGAACCAGTCGCTGAGGAACACGCTCTCCTTTTTCGGAGCGGCAGGTGCGGCTGCTTCCGGCTTCGGGACTTCGTATATCGGGTGAACGTCGGAGCCTTCTGCGCCCGATGAACCCGCCGAGCCCTCCGCCCCCTCCAGCGGAGCCGCGTTTTCGTTTATATTTTCAAGTTCGTTTTCGCCTGTCAAAGTTACTGCCTCCTTAATGTTCTGAAAGCGCCGGAGCTTGTATCGTTGCGCCCTCTTCCGCCAGCGCGGTTATGTCCGCGGAGCGCTTGTATCTCATATAGTCGCGGGCGGTCTCGCCCTTTGCGTAGACGGAAAGCCCGCCTTCCGTGCCGATGTAGTCGTAGCTGAACGGCTCCAGCGTGAGCTGCTCCTCCTCGTCGGCTATGATTATGCAGTTGTCCGGGAGATTCTTCGCCTTGCGGATTATCGCTACCCGGGTGTTAAGATTCAGGAACTGGATAAGCCCCGCGTTTCGCGTTCCGATGTTATAAGCCACGATGACCGGCGACGCGCTCTCGTTATACAGAAGCTCGGAAACCAGCCGCGCCGGCTCGGTCTTTGCGAGGTTCTCCTCGGCGCGTGCAGGGAGGTAAACCGCCCCGGCAAACACCGTGGTGTAAAGGAACAGGCAGCAGCACAGCCCGGATATCAGTTCCTTGCCGTGCTTGCGGGTGCACAGCGTGAACACTGCGAACGCCGCCAGCACCGTGAACACCACGGAGGTCATTATAATGAAGCTTTCCACGGTGAACGGCTTGGCGTAGTCCTCGCCGATCCGCCAGGGCATGAGTCCCAGCATGGGGGATTCGCGGTAGCCGCGCGCCTTTTCGAGCATCTGCCAGGATACCGTGAAGAATCCGTAGCAGGCATATGCGTACACGATCGCCGCCCAGCCGATGTTAGCGACGCTCAGCCTGTAGCGGAACATGAACACCAGCACCAGCATGACCGCCAGCGGAGCCACATTGTCGGTGTATCTTCCGAACATCGTGAGATCCTTGATGGCGCTTATCTGCCCGGAATTGAACTTGAACAGCACCGAAAGCAGCATGGAGCCTCCGACGGCGAGGAACGCGTATATTCCGAGTATGGTTATGTGGCCGCTGTAGATGTGCTTCGAGGTAGGCTCGTACACCTTCACGCCGTTGACCATCTCGCCGGCGCGGTTTTTGCTCCACTCGCGGATACGAACGAAGATGAGCATGAAGAACACCACGCAGGCGAGGGCTCCGATACCAGCCGTGGAGGTCATGAATGTGTAGATATGTCCGAACAGCGTGGAAACGAACCTGCCGAATCCGCCTTCGTCAAACAGACCCAGCACGCGGTTTGCCTCGGCTTCCATGGTGTTGCCGCTCGCCTTGCCGTTCCAGACTAGCTGCTGGATCGTCTTTTTGCAGAAATGCTCCCCGACGAAGCCCAGCGCAAGCGCCGGGAAGAAAACCGGCAGGGTGAATATCCTGCGGTTCATGAAGATACGCGCGATAAGCACGGTCATAACGAACGCGATAACTACAGCCAGCAGCCTGGAGTGCGCCCCGTAGCAGACCGCGCAGAGAACTCCGGCGGCGGCCGACCACAGCACGCGCAGCGCGTCCTTCTGGCAGTCCATCGACATGAACATCACCCACATCAGAACCCACGGAAGCAGGCTGCATATGGCTTCGTTCCACATGAACTTGGAGTGGGCTATGTATGTGATGTAAGCTCCGCAGCAGAACGCCACGGTGATTTTCTGCCATACCCTGGAAACGCCCAGCTTTGTGGAAACATGGTAAGCTATCACCGGAATGAAGCTCATGAGCACGCCGTTCATTATCAGGCACGCCTTGTAAAGCGCGTAGGAGTTGCTGAAAAACAGGAACAGCGGCGCGTAGAAAATAGCCTGAACGTATCCGTAATAGTAGTAGACCTGCCCCATCAGCGCCGACCAGTCGCGCCCGGAATAGAACGCGGCAACGCTTGCAACGCCTATTTCGTCGGGGTTAACGGCGGGAAGCTCCATATGCATGGTAAGCAGCGAATGCACGATGACGCTCACCGTAAAGATCACCATCATCACGCCGCGGTCGCCGAAGCTGTTGTAGAAACGTCTGAGAGCGTTTATCATTTCTTGTCGATTTCCTCTTTGGTGTAGCTGCAAAGATTGTAGTTAGAGTAGTTTGAGTTGGTGTTGTTGTACTCAATGCGCTTTACGTGGAAAAGGGTCTCGTCCATTACCCTGCGGCAGCCGGAGATGGCGTCCGCAACAAGCCCGAAAATGCCTATCTGGAATCCCACGATAGCAAGCACAGCCATCAGCACCAGGGACTGTATATGTCCGCCGCCCTCGCCCAGGCATGCGTAAACGATGAAGCGCACCGCAAGCACCAGCGCGGCAAGCACGAATACAGCAGCAATTCCGAGGAAGGTCTTGAGCGGCTTTCTCATCACGTAGTTGCGGATAATCGTTCCGCTGGAGCGCTTGATGTAGCCCCACATAGACTTGAACAGGCGGCTCTTGCGAAGCTCCGGGTTGGTGTTGATGTCCACGGACATTATCTTGGTGCGGTCTGCGCCGGCGGTGATGATGGTCTCCAGCGTGTAGGTGTAGTCGGAGAGCACGTTAAGGCGCATCGCGGCTTCTCTTGTGTAGCTGCGGAATCCGCTGGTGGTGTCCACAACGTCGGTGCCGCTCGCCTTTCTTACAACGCCGCTTCCGAGCTTCTGTAGCTTCTTTTTCAGCGGGGAGAAGTGCTCTATGGAGTCTGTGCGGCGGTTGCCTATTACCATCGTCGCCTTGCCCTCAAGCAGCGGACGCACCAGCTTTTCAATGTCCGCGCCGGCGTACTGGTTGTCGGCGTCGGTGTTGACGATGATGTCGGCGCCCAGGCGCAGGCATGCGTCGATTCCCGCCATGAAGCCCTTTGCAAGTCCGCGGTTGTGAACGAAGCTTACTATGTGATGTACGCCCAGCTCCTTTGCGCGCTCTACGGTGCGGTCGGTGCTGCCGTCGTTGATGATGAGGTATTCGATCTCGTCGATACCGTCAATGTGCCGGGGGAGGTCGTGTATGGTCACGTCGAGGGTCTCGGCTTCGTTATAGCAGGGTATCTGGATTATCAGTTTCATGTTATTGTTCTTCCTTTTGATTTTGTTATTGGAACGCTCCCGCAGGAGCAGTTTTTCATATCATCGTGCCGGTCATTCCGGAGTTCATGCGGACGAAATACAGCAGCAGTATCGCCTGGAGCAGGTACACCGCAAGTATCGAGATTATCGCGCGCAGCCAGGATGGACTCCCCTTTGCGTTGAGCGCCTCGTAGTAGCCCGGGGCGTTTCCGTCGTCGTAATTTGCGCGGATCTGCTTTATGCGCTTCACGCAGTGGCGGTAATAGATGTAATCGCCGAACATGCACAGCGCTATCTTCGCGGCGAAATACAGCCCGCTGGCGGCGAACTGCAAAGCTCCCACAACCGAAGCGCTGAACGACCCGGCAAAGGAAAGCAGCGTCGGAACGTAGTAGGCAAGTTCGAGCAGAACCAGGATAACTCCGGCGGCGTCCAGTTTCCGGTAGAACTGGTGCACCGGCGTGAACAGCCCGGCGCAGAGGTTGAAGAAAACCTTCCGCTTCTTCTGCCCCGGAGCCGCCGGCGCGCGGAACGCCGCGAACGCCTGGGAATAGTGCATTACGGATTTCCCGACGTAGCAGGAAAGCTCCTTTGCGCTGACGCCGTCCTCGCCGCGGGTGTCGTCCATGGTCTGGCGGTTTATCTGGTCGAGGAACTCCTGAATATCTACTGGCTGACCGTCCGGACCGCAGGCGTTGAAGCTGCCGTTAGGAACTCCGCCGGGGTACTCCGCGCGGTGGTCGCTGTAATCTCCGGACTGCCCCTCGGTATCATCATGCTTGCTGAGGTCAACGCCGGACTGCTCCTCCTGCCCGTTGGAAGGCTCAGGCTCTTCACCGGGGAGGTGCCCCTCCCACACAAAGCCGGAAGCATGCCACTCTTCGACCCCGCAGCCGCCCTTTTCATTGTAGCAGGCGCGGTGATGCGGAGTTCCGCAGACAGGGCATACCACGATGTCGTCATTTTCGGTGAACGGCCTGCGGCATACCGGGCAGAGCTTGTTTTCAAATCTTGTCATTTAAATTCCTTTCTGTCTACATTCTGCATCATATATAATTATGTGACGAATAGCTCGTCTGGATATGCATATACATTTTATAGTATACCACATTCCGGAACAGATTTCAATAAAAATCGCCCCGTGCTGTGTGAAAATTAGCAAAAATTTGGCGGAGGCTGATTCGGCATATTTCTGTTCATAAAAAGCGGACGGTGCTGTCAGCCCGTCCGCTTTAATAATTCCCGCATGATTTCCGTATTTACTCCGTGGCTCTGCCGCCCTCGACCAGTAATATCAGCATACCAGCCATAATCAGAACGCATACCGACAGCCCTGCGTTTATCGAAAACGCCTGCCCCGCCGCAGGCACGCCGGACGCGTTAGGAGAATACGCCTCCGCAGCAGCGGTGAGCTTCCCCGCCGGAACCGCCAGCAAACCGCTGAGCAGAGCCGCCGGAAGCCGCGATATCAGCAGCGGCTTCATTGATATCTCCCCGCCTGTGAGCGCCCCGACCTGCATAAGCACGCAGACTCCCCCGAACGAGAGAGCCGCCGCGCACAGCGAAGCCGCCGCGCCTTCCGGAACCAGCCCGCGCACCTGCGTGACCTCAAGCAGCGCCGGGAGCAGCCTGTCGGAATTCCCGCCAAGCCCGAGCTTTCCGAGCGCCCATGCCGCAAGCTCGGTTATCCCGGCGGAATCCAGCAGCGCAGTGACCGCCGCAAACGCCACCGACATCACGCATACCGTGTACATCACCCGCGCGCCTGCGTCCACTGAACTTATGAAGCACCCCGCTGAGAGATCCTGCGCGGAACTGCTCTCGTCAAGGAGTATAGGCTCCCCGAACCTGCAAACCACCGCGGCTGCAGCCAGCGACGACAGTATGCACGCTCCGAAGATCATGCCGCCCGCCGCCGCGCTTCCAAACACCTGCATTCCGGCTGTGCCGATAACGAAGGAAGGCCCGCTGCCGTAGCAGCAGCAAAGCAGCCGCGAGGCGTCCCCGCGCCGGAGCCTCCCCGACCTGACAAGCCCGGTCAGCAGCTTTGCCCCTACCGGATATCCGCCGATGTTCGACAGCAGAAACACCGCGCAAAGCTCCTCCGGCAGCCGCAGGAGCTTCGACAGCGGAACGGTCAGCGGCTTCAGGACCACGCGGTACAGTCCGCTGCGCTGGAGGTACACCGCCAGCACGGTAAACGCAAACAGCGCCGGTATGACTACCTCCAGGCAGCCCCCGACCGAGCCTCTCACCGCCTCGGAAAGCTCCCCGGGAAACAGAACTATACCCGCCCCGGCGCACAGCGCGAGCGCCGCAAGCAGGTACTTCCGAAGCGCCTTCACTTTTCGGGCGAGTTCACTCCGGAAACTCCCCCCGCCGCTGCAAAGCCTATGCACAGCGCCGCCTTCACCGGGAGCAGTATCCCCTGCACCGTCCCGAAAATAAGCGCCGCAAGTATCAGCGGAACGCAGTAGAGCACCCCGCAGACCGCGCCTGTTTTAAGTCCGCCGCGCCTGCGCTGCTTCCCCGCAGTCCTGCCGCAGAGGAAGCTCCCAAGCGCCGCCGCCGGAACCGCCGTCAGCCACGCCATGGAACTGTCCGCGCCGGTCAGCCACATCACCAGCGCTCCCGCCGCCGCAACGCCGATGGTCAGAAGGTACCCCGCCGCCAGCCCGGCTCCGAATGGCAGCAGCCTGGAGCGGTTTTTCTTTCTGCGCATGTCATCACCCTTTTCTTTCTTATATGAGATATATATGCCGCACTTGTCCGATTTATGGCTTCACTTATTCGTTATATGTGAATCATTCACAAAATTTTCATCTTAAATTAGATAGGCTTTGCTTGATTTTACAGAAAACCCCTTGATTTATTTGTGGAGATATTGTATAATATAGGTAAACAAAAAGTGAGAACTGTTTTTCAGCTTTCATCAAATAAAAAGGAGAACTCACTATGGATATTGAGAACATCACCTTACTTGACGTCATTGACAGACGTACTCTTCAGAACTTACAGGACGCATTTGCAGCAGCTACAGGCATGGCTGCTCTTGCGACCGACGAAAACGGTCCTGTCACCGAAGGCAGCAACTTCACAGATTTCTGCATGAAGCTTACCCGTAAGTCACGCGTAGGCGCAGAGCAGTGCAATCGCTGCGACCTCAAGGGCGGCGAGGAGGCAAGCCGCACCGGTAAGCCTTCCGTATACTACTGCTCTAACGGTCTGATGGACTTTGCGGCTCCGGTCATCGTAAACGGCAAGCACATCGGCTCCCTTATCGGCGGTCAGGTACTGCCGGAGGCTCCAGACGAGGCCAAGTTCCGCAAGATCGCTGATGAACTCGGGATCGACCAGGACGAATACATAGCAGCTCTGAAAAAGGTAAAGATCGTCCCCAAGCGCCAGATAGAGGCTGCGGCGAACCTGCTGTGGCAGATGGCGAACTCCCTGTCCGAGGTAGGATATGAGCGACTTGTCGCCATCGAAAGCCAGAAGAACAAGGAAAATACCGTCAAGGCAGTTGACCAGAAGTTCGGTGAGATCGACAGCCGCATGGGCGATGTAGTCGCGAATATCCAGGATCTTGAAAATGTTTTTGGAGCTATCAAGGAATCCGCCGCTTCCTCCACTAAGGCGGTCGAAAGCACCGACGGCATTGTTAAGGCTATCGAGAACGCCTCCACACAGCTCACGCTTATCGGATTCAACGCTTCCATCGAGGCTAAGCGCGCAGGCGCGGCAGGTGCAGGCTTCAATGTTATCGCGCAGGAAGTACGTACTCTCGCTGACAAGAACACCAAGCAGGCTAACGAGGTAGAAAATACCCTGAACGAGATCAAGAAAGCCATCACAGGCATCAACGCGCAGCTCAAGAACTGCAATTCTGAAATACAGAAGAACGTTGAAGTGCTTGAAAGCCTTAAGGTACTTGTTGACGAAGCAAGCGTTCAGGTCAAGAACCTCAAATAAGGCTGAAACAGCATAAGCTGTTCAGATATACGAATCTCCACGGAGAAAGGAAAATTTATCATGGCGAACAGATTTGTACTCAACGAGACATCTTATCATGGCGCAGGGGCAATCGCCAACATCGCTGTAGAAGCGAAGAACAGAGCATTCAAGAAGGCATTCGTATGCTCCGACCCCGACCTCATCAAGTTCGGCGTTACCAAGAAGGTACTCGACGTGCTGGATAAAGACGGTCTTGCTTACGAGGTTTACGATAATATCAAGCCGAACCCCACGATCGAAAATGTTCAGTCCGGCGTTGCAGCGTTCAAGAAGAGCGGCGCTGATTACCTTATAGCTATCGGCGGCGGTTCTTCCATGGATACCGCAAAGGCTATCGGTATCATCATCAACAACCCTGAGTTCGCTGATGTACGCTCCCTGGAGGGCGTAGCTCCCACAAAGAAGCCGGCAGTGCCGATAATCGCAGTTCCTACCACAGCTGGTACTGCTGCCGAGGTTACTATCAACTACGTTATCACAGATGTTGAGAAGAACCGCAAGATGGTTTGCGTTGACCCGCACGACATTCCTGTCGTTGCAGTCGTTGACCCTGAAATGATGGCTTCAATGCCCAAGGGTCTGACCGCAGCCACCGGCATGGACGCCCTGACCCACGCGATCGAGGGCTACATCACAAAGGCGGCATGGGAACTTTCCGATATGTTCCACCTCAAGGCTATCGAGATAATCTCCAGATCACTCCGCGGCGCAGTTGCAAACACTCCCGAGGGACGCGAGGGAATGGCGCTCGGTCAGTACGTTGCAGGTATGGGCTTCTCTAACGTAGGTCTTGGTATCGTTCACTCCATGGCTCACCCGCTTGGCGCGCTGTATGATACTCCCCACGGCGTTGCTAACGCGATAATCCTGCCGACTGTTATGGAGTACAACGCTCCCTGCACCGGCGAGAAGTACCGCGATATCGCAAAGGCTATGGGCGTTGAGGGCACCGAGAAGATGTCTCAGGAAGAGTACAGAAAGGCAGCCGTTGACGCAGTAAAGCAGCTGTCCCATGACGTAGGTATCCCCGCTAACCTCAAGGATATCGTAAAGCCCGAGGATATTCCGTTCCTCGCTCAGTCCGCTTACGACGACGCTTGCAGACCCGGCAACCCGCGCGATACCTCCGTTGAGGAGATTACAGAGCTTTATAAGAGCCTGCTGTAATTCCAATTACATAAAAAATCCCCCGGTGTCAGCCGGGGGATTTTTTTATTTGACTACAACTTTTAGCTTTACGGTAACATCACCGCTTTTGCATGTGATTATTGCGGTTCCTTTTTTCTTTGCGGTCAGTTTTCCGGTGCTAGAAACAGTTACAATGGATTTCTTACTGGAACTCCATGAAATATTGCCCTTATCAGCGTCAACAGCTTCAAGCTGCATTGTGCTGCCCTTTTTTAGCGTTATCCCAAGGTAGCTAAACTCTTTTTCAGCAGTTTTTGAAGGATACGTTGCTGTAAGCTTGTAAGTTCCCTCTTCGGTATTTAATCCAAGCCCATACGCTCTGGGAGTCCATATTTTAACATAATATGTTCCCTTTTTTACCGTAAATGCGGCAGACGCCGTAAACTTCTGCGAATCTTTGTCATAAACGCAGTCAATGAAATTATCATTTTCTCCGCCTGCCAACAGTGAACCAGCCTTGACATCACATCTTGACACCTTCTGACTTACGCCATCTTCGTCTATAACTCTGATTTCAAACCACTCCATCGAAGTAGACCAGTCAAGAGAAATTTCTCCATCAGATGCGGTTGTTACCTTATAAAGCTTAGTCACATCACGCTTAATGCTTTCAGAAACAGTCTTTTTGTTATTTAGCGCTTTTGCATCAGAATATTGATCAGCAAATGCACAAACAGACATAGCAGTCACCATCAGCACAGCTGAAATCAGTATTGCGAGAACTTTCTTTAAACTCTTCATAAATACCCTCCCAAAAAATAGATGAACAAAATTGTCCTCTACTATATTATAGCATGATTTAGGCTAGTTGTCAATAGAACAATATATTCTATGCGTATAATACTTTTATAAAATTAGAACGGAGTGTTTATATGTATAGATTAAAATTCCTGAGAGAAAGTCAGCTACTTTCGCAAACTGAGGTCGCAAAAGCTATTTTTGTTGCACAGCGAACATACAGTTACTATGAAACAGAGGAGCATGACATTCCAACAAAAACCTTAATTCGACTTGCCGACTTCTACAACGTCTCAGTTGACTATATTCTAGGCAGAACAGAAAATCCGAAGATGAACAAATAACCGCATAACGCAAAAACCGCTCCCCTTACGGGAAGCGGTCTTATTATTGAAGTGGAGTGTTTCCAGTTCAGCGGGAATTAGCCGTTGATCTTGGTAACAACGCCGGAACCTACGGTTCTGCCACCCTCACGGATAGCGAAACGCAGACCCTCTTCGATTGCGATAGGAGTGATGAGCTCAACGTCCATAACTACGTTATCGCCAGGCATGCACATTTCCTTGTCAGCAGGAAGTGTGATAACGCC
>ERZ773264.771-NODE-771-length-44146-cov-6.239437_pt1 | contig 44146 bp, 65 predicted proteins | sample MGYA00511910_ERZ773264 | MGnify/ENA primary metagenome ERZ773264 (study PRJEB29015, sample SAMEA2737739) | human gut metagenome | biome: human gut; feature: human-associated habitat; material: faeces | place: China | collected 2012 ...
TTAGCAAAAATTCCGGCAACTGAAAAATCACAATATCCCCTTGTCGTATCAGGAATAGCCTCGTCTAAAGCTCCGCTTTGGATTCCACATATAAGTTTTCCTTGCATTATAGATGCTTTATAAGGGAACCCATCCCAGTTATAGTAATTTGTTCTTGAATGTGTCGAAATGAATGCATCCCCGTCTGAATACATATATCCTTTGCCAAATTGCCATCCACCTATTGAACCTGCACCATTTCTATCTAAAGTAAAATTAGTGCTATTTACTATCAATCTATTAGAATTTAAAGTGATTACATCAGCACTTTCGTTTATCATAGATATAATTTGACCGTCATCGTCTTTATCTATTTTTAATGAAATTGAAGCACGCAGCGTATTTTCTTCACTTGTCGCTCTTGTCACTTCCTGTGTTATTTCACCAGCAGTAACGGTTATTCGACCACTTAGTGTTTCCTCTGCTCCTTTTGCTCTTGTCACTTCCTGTGTTATTTCACCAGCAGTAACGGTTATCCTGCCCGAAAGTTCTCCCTCAGCGTTGTTTGCTCTTTTTACCTCGGCTTCAATTTTGCTTGCTGTCTGTTCAAATCTTGAGCTTGTATTTTCGTCTAAGTTTGCCAACTCAATCGACACGCCGTCAACACTCTTTTGAATTTTAGCCGTTCTTGATTGCAAATACATTAGCTCTGATGTTTGAACATCTTCATTTACTCTTAGTTTGTTTCCTTTGCTCTCATAAGTGTCTTTTAATGCTTGTACTCCACTTAATGTCCTAGAAAAAATGAATGAGCCTATGTCGTCACTGTTTTCTTTTATCAATACAAAATAATCACCTGTTTCCAAGTACGGAAGTCCATCAAGTGTTGTTGTATTTGGACGATATATATATCCTTTTATTTGTTCATAAATTTTTTGTCCTATTTCCTTTAGTTTCTCGGCTGTACTGCCATACAAAAGAGGATTTCCGCTGATTACATAAGGATTATCTTTTGTGCCTGCAAGCTCCCCGACATTATCACTATCACCTTTAATGATAACCCCCGTGATGCCCTCTACCTCATATTCTTCGTAGCTTGTTGATATGTAGCTTGCTGAATTTTCATCACTCGCAATAGGCTCGTAATGGTCTTCCGGATATAATTCTTCTGACGGGTATAATGTTTCTTCCGGGTATAGTCCCGGGCTTAGCAATGAAATGACCTCAAAATTTCCCTCTCTGTTCATTTTGCCAAAACCGGCATTAACCTCACAAATATATTTCAGCATATCCGTTCCGAGCAGTTCTCCGTTTTCGTTTGTGTCGATAGTTCTCGAAATCGTAATCTCATCGTTTATCAGATTTTGTTCAACAAAAGGAATATTCAAATAATTTAGCAAACTTTCACGCAGTTTCTTAAGTGTTGTTGTTGCGTAAATGTACTTTGTTTTTGTCTTTCTTGTGCATTGGTAAATCTCAACCCAACGATACAGTTCGTCCTTACTATCATCATCTTTGTTAATATCTTGTGCTTCATACAATTTACCTGTTGATGTATCAAGATATGTTGTGTCATATGCTTCTTCGGGTACTGCACCATTTAAGAAAAAAGCTACTTCGGGGGGCTTACTTCCCGAATTGTCTATTGTATATTCACCATGTTCCCACAAATCGTCAATATCGCCAACTGCAACTAATTCCTCATATTGTGATACAACATAAAAGACTTTATTATACCACTCAGAAACATCAATTTGAGCATCATATAAAGCATCATAAGCAGTTATTTTCCGATAATCTTTGTCATTTACACGCTTCGCACTGTCTACACGATATTTTCCCATTTGTACAACTGCATCTTTGCCATCATTTACTAATAATCTTGCCGTAAATTCCAGTCCTGCAAGTTCTTTTCCTACAAGTTCTGATACTTCAAACTCACACGATGATGCAATACAGCCGCCAAGTTGTAAATCCTCACTATCACATATGCTTTCTTTAATTGTCACGCTTTCTTGATGCAGCGTTTCATTTGTGATTGTATAATCTAAGTCGGGAAAATTAAATTCATAGTCATTAAAATACGCACCGCTTTTATAAAAGCTCTCTTTTTGACTATCTGTCAGATTAAGCATTTTATCACCTCACTAATACTCGATAAATTCAAATGTTGTAGGTAAATAGGTAGGCGTTCCCTTATATGTACCGCCGTATTTCCATTCAACATCCGGTATATAGAAAAATCCTGTTTCGTAATCGTTAGTCCATTCATTAAAATATCTAACACGAACTTTCTTTTCGGGCGGCTCTGCACAATCCTTTTGTCTCATAGCTTTGCGTATGATAGTCATAAACTTTTCTTTTTTGTCATAATTCATATAGACTGTTGAAAAAGATATGCCATCACGCATATGCTTTAAAACATTTCTCTTTAAACGACCGTTCGCATTGACATAACTATCTAAATCCTGTGCCCTGTCAGCAGTGATACTCAAATTGTCTGCCGCTATAAATTGGTCTATTTTTGTATATTCATAATTTCCATTACTATATCCTGTAGCAATGGAAACAAGACCCTTACTTTTTGAAAATGCCATAATTCTACCTCTAACTTTTTAAGGTTAATGATTTTTTTGCATCAAAAAAGACGGATATTAAATCCGTCTTGTGGTTTTGTAAATTCTATTCATATTCTTGCGATAATGCTGAGAGATAACTTACATCTTCATCTTCTAACAACTTCTGAATATATCCCTTGTCATCTTTTACTTTTTGTGCGTCTTCTCCTAGCCAAGGGTCTAAGTCATATTCAGTCTTTTTTAAAAGTTGTTTTAAGATTTTATCGTTATTTCCTTGTTTTTTAATATTATCAATATCATCTTCATATCCCTTTAATAAATCTCGAAGTTTTTCGCCACTCATATCATCTTCTAAATATTTATCTATCAGTTTGATAACTTCTTTTGCAGTTGTTCTTGCAGATTTACTCATTTTTACATTTTCTACTCTTATCCTATATCCAATAACTATGGCTACTAAAATTCCGACTACACCTAAAAAAATTATCAGTTTTTGTATGCCGTCATTTCTTTTCCAGTTTTCAACTTTAGAAAATGTTTTTCTTTCAACATATCCACAATTAGGACAGCTCTTAGCAGTATCGCTATATTCTTTCCCACATTCAGGACATTCAATTAAAGCCATATCTTTCTCCATTTCTATTTATTGTGTTTTCTTTTCGCTATTATAATGCTTACTATATGTACTATTGCAAACCAAAAACATATAGCACTCCAAACCTTTAAATCCACATATGTTCCTGCATTACTTGCACCAATCAAATATCCTAATAAATAGATTATTATACTTGCTATAGAACCGCCGATTTTTTCAGAATTTCTAGTGACTACAGTTATTATTCCTGCAATCAACATCGCTACTGCACAAAAAATTCCGCCTGTGCCGCTTGTTTCTCCGCTATCTGTAATAGTGTTTCCTAGACCTACAGCGCAGGACTGCATAAAAACTATTACGAATAACACTATTGATATTATTCCAATTACTAATTTTCCAACACTCCATGTGCCATTTTCTTTTTTTACTGTTACATTAACTGATTCTGTTTCTTTCTTTGCGTTAGGATTTCCACAATTTGGGCAAGCGTCTGCCTTATCAGAAAATTCTTTTCCACATTCACTACACTTAATCAATGCCATTTTACCACTCCTTTTCTTTTAAATATTTGCTATATCATACCACATTCAGCACGATATAGCAATATTTCTAAGTGAAAAGAGGTTTGCCGTAACGCTTTTTGTAATTACTGTTGGCATTTTGCGTTATCTTGACTATATCGCCCTCAGAAACACCCTCGACATACAGAGGAGTGCCGCTACTATTCATGCGGTTTATGCTTGATACAAGACTTGTTAAAACAGGTGTCATAACATTGTAAACTGCATCTGATACACCTTGCGATACTGACGCCACTATTTGGTCGTTATTCATAACCGCAGTATGACCTTTTAATGTACTTACAAGCTCAGGACCTTTTTCTCTTGCTACAAATAACTGCCCCATATTCGGCATACCGCCATTTGCATATTTTGCTATGTTGTGCCACGAACCATTTTCAAAAATACCGCCTTTTGCCAACTTAGGTACTGAGGGAATACTAACTCCCGGTATTTTATTGATAGTTTTAATGCCTTTGTTAATTGCACTAGCAATAGCATTCCAAGCCTTTTTTAACGGTGCTGTGAACATATCTTTAAAAGTAGCTGTTAAAACTGCTGTTTTACTCGTTAATTCTTTCCATTTATCTTTTATTGACTTAAAAACATCTTTGGTTTTTTCTTCTGCTCTTCCTGTTAAGGTAGCCGTTTTGGTTTTAACGCTTTTCCATATGCTACCGAGTTTGTCAACGCCATCTTTAATTGTAGCTTTTGCAGTGACAATCGCATCTTTGGACTTTATTTTTCCCCATTTTTCGGATAACTCGTCAAACTTATCTGAAATTGTCGCTTTTGCCTTAGCCCAAAACTCCTTTGTGCCGCCTTTGACCTCAGACCATTTTTGTTGCACTTCTTTGAATTTATCTTCAATTTTACCTTTAGCATATACATAAATTTCTTTAGTACCCTCAGTAAAACTAGCCCATGCTTCTTTTGCTTTGCTAAAGCTATCTTCGATTTTACCCTTTGCTTTAGCAAAAAGAGTTTTTGTCCCGTCAGTAAAGTTATTCCAACCATCAACAATTTTGCTGAATACTTTATCTGCCTGACCTTTAGCTTTGGCTATAACACTTTTAGTTTTTTCCTTAAATCCATTCCATTTTTCTTTAACTTCATCGAATTTTTTACTAATTTCTCCTTTTGCTTTAGCCATTAAAGTTTTCACTTTTTCTTTTTTGCCGTTCCACCATTCCTTGATTTCTTTGGCTTTATCGTCAAAACTGCCTTTTATTTTTAATCCAAGTTCAATAGTTGCTTTACCTAAATTTTGAAGTTTTTCTTTTATTTTGTCCTTTAAATTAAAATTATTCATAAAACCATCAACGCAAAATCCAGCAATCTCCTTAAATACCGTTGACGGAGAATGTATTCCTAATGCTTCTTTGACAGGTTTTACAATAAGATTATATAGAAAATTTGCAGGATATACTAACGCATTAGCAAAGCCTTTTAAAACTCCATTTGCCATATCGTTTCCTACATCAATCCCCGATGTCATGGCTGTTGTATCATCCCATGTGTCACCGAAAAAATCTTTTATTGTTTTACCTATCTTTATAGCTAACTTCACAGGTACTTGAAAAACTCCCATCGGTGAATCAGCATCAAGCCATGAAACTTTTTTGCAAAGCGGCTTCCAAATTTTGTTTGTAAACCAATCATCAATATTTCTTGCTAATTCATCAGCCGCCATATCAGGATTTGCCAATGTTGGAAGTTTTGTAGCGATTTTTACAGCAATATTTGACAGCGTCAAACCTTTTTGTATTCCCAATGCTGTTTTCACAGCTTTTATAACATCGCTTATTTTTGCTCCGTTTGCTATCCAATTTTTAATACTTGCATATACATTTTTAAATGTGACAACTATTTTGCCGATTCCTGATTTAATCTTTGTTGCAAGAGCCTTAGCCGCCTTGCTTATTTTTGATATAGACCATGCTTTTATAACAGCAAAAACTCTTGAAAGTCCTACACTTATTTTAGATTTTCCAATTTTACTTCCAAGCAATATTGCAAGTAGCTTTTTCCAGCCTTTTCTTAAAGTAAAGGCTAAAATTCCTATTGTAATTATTCCTGAAACTGGGTCTTCTTTTGTTTGTGCTGTAATCGTTGTCCCTATTGCTTTAACTAAAGATTTCGCCATTTTGCCTAGCGACCAAACAACTCCACCCCAATCAATAGAACCGATAAAATCAGCAATAGCTTGTCCTACTTGTTCCCAATCAACAGTATCAAGTGCAGTCGTAATACTATCTGCTATCCCTTTTATTCCATCACTCAAACTCTTTCCAAGTTCTTGCCAGCCATTAAGACCAGTCTGCTTATTTTTTTTATTCATTGTCTTAAAAAAGTCATTTATTCCCTGTCCTAACGCATTTCCAAGTCCTTTAAAATCAAAAGTAGTAATTGCTCCAAACGCTGTCTCAATAGCCGCCCTTAGCTTGCTTGCCATTGATTTAAAGTACGACTGCAAAACTCCTGTTTTGATAGCTGAATTAAGAGTTTTCGACAAACCTTTTCCAAGATTTACCCAGTTTACTTTTTTAAAGAAGTTTGTTTCAGCTTCAAGTGCGGCTTTAATAGAATTGCCGATAGCTTTTCCTAAACCTTTCCACTTGAATTTTTCAACAAAACCATTTAAAGAAGTACCCATAATTGAGGTAATCTTTTTCAAGCCTTTAGCCCATTTGCTTGTATTTTCATTCACCCAGTCAATGCCCTTATTTAAGGTTGTCGCAAGTGCTTCACCGATTTCTGTTCCGTCACCTGTGTCCCAAGCTGTTGTAAACAGTTTTTCAATCTTTTCTTTGAGCTTGTCAGCATCGCTTGTCATACTCTTAAATGCTTTGTTCCAACGCTTCTCGTAATCTTCAACAGCGTTTATAAGTGCATCTGATAAAACACCGCTTGTATCGCCAGTATTATTTTTATCCTTGTCACTGTCTTTCTTAGATGTTTCGTTTGTCGTAAGATTATTTAACTTATCAAATCCCTGTAACTGCTTATTAAACTTTTTCTGTGCATCTGCCGCATCATTTATACTGTTTGTCGCATTGTCGGCACTGTCTGATACATCGTCATAAGTATCTGATGTGTCACTGCCTGTTGAACCAAGGCTGCTATCAAACTTCAAGCCAAACAAGTCACCGATGTGTTTCATTAAATCTTTGACAGCCATTGCCATTGCGTTGAGCCATGGCAATACTTTTTGTATGCCAGGCATAAACAATCTTGAAAGCATCAAGCCGCACTGTTTGATGTTGGACTTTAACATTCTAAATTGGTTTGCGGGTTGGTTTATTGTGTCTGCTAAGTCGCCCCATGCTACTTTAGACTGCTGTAACATAGTGATAACACGCAAATACTCTTTCTCAGCCTGTGTCATATCAGAAACATTTTTCTTAACACCTAGCCCAAGTGCTGTTTCCTGTAATGCCGCAACTGATATGTCCATGCCATATTTTTTTACAGCCATCGCCGCACCCGAAAGACCGCTTGAAAAATTCTTCATTACAGTATCAAGTGGCATATTTGTTAATGATGACATATCCCCGGCAAGCATTGTCATGGCTTTTGAGGTTGCAATAGATGCCTCGCCCATCATTCCGACAGAGTTTGTCATTTGTGCGATTTGAGCTTCAAAGTTTGTTATCTGTGTAATGTCAAGTCCAAGACTAGCTGTACCTGTGTCAAGTAAATCTCCATCCTTGCCAATCTTGTAACCTGTCATTTTACCTGTGAGGGTTGTCAATCTATCTTCAAAGCTATTTGCGTAGCTTTCAGCATCATCATAGCCGTATTTTTTATAATTGCCTTTATTTTCCTGTGCAATCTTATCTATTGCCTTTTGAAAATAGTTGTATTCCTCTACATAGTCACTTGATATGCCAAGAACTTTACCAAGTGCACCAGCAACCCTCGACAGCATCATGTACTTGAAATACAGCCTTGCAACTGAATTTCCTAATTTACTAATTTGACCGAGTGCAAGTTTTAAAGGCGATTTCATGTTACGGACATTCTTAGCAAAATTCAGTGTTGCCGCTCCACCATTTTTAATCTTACTGATAAAATTAGAAAAACCTGTTGCCGCACTCTTTAATGTACTGCCAAAACTTCTCGTTGAGTTTTCACTTTCTGTCAGTCTAGCTTTGTACTCTGCAAGTTCTTTTTCAGCTTGATTAAGTTGCTGATATGTTTTGTCAAATGCAGTATCACCAAAACCAAATCCATCCGCTTTTAACTGCTTTAAATCTTCTCTCAGTTTATTAACCTTAGTATCAAGACTGTCTGTCTCGCTTATATCTGTATTGATACCTGTTGCACGCTCATTTAAAGCCGCTTTATATTGCTTAGCTTCTGCTACAACTTTTTGTAAAGCAATATAAGCTCTATCCCATTCATCGGTACCCATGCCTTTGCCACTCACTTCAACATTTTTAAGATTAGCTCTAGCCTGTGATATTCTTTGCGAAAAGTCTTCAACATTCGTCTGTGCATTTTGCACTTTAGATATAGCTTCATTTAATGATTTCTGTGCTTGTTCTACCGAATATTTTGCGGTTTCAGGAATGCTTTTAAGTAACTTCTCAATATTCTCTGTAATATTTTGTGTACTGCCTGTATTTTGATTGTCCCATCTAAAAATCGGTATATTAGCTGTTTGAGATATATTTTGATTTTTAACACTTTGTATCTTTGTTTCAAGTTCTGCTAGTTTGTTTATTGTATTAGCAATATCGTATTGTAGACTTTGAAATGCTTTATTGTTTGTTGATGCATTCCCTATTGCAAGTGCTTTCTGTTCTCTTTCAGCAAATTTATCCAGTTTAGCCGACAATTTATCATATTCTTTTTCTAAACTGCTTAAATTGCCGTTAAATTGTGTTCCTTTGCCTATATCAGAAAACTTGCTTTGTAATTCCTTTATAGCTTCTAACCCTTGCTTAACATCGACTTTAACCTCAGTCTTTGTTTTCTTCTTACCGACATTGTCTACAGTTTTTCCTAAGTCCTCTACCTCTTTAGTAACAGTTTTCAGACCACCGACTTTAGCAAGATTTTCAAGGTTTTTGCTGATGGAAGTAGTGTTTATACCGCCTAAAGTTTTTGAAAAGCTCTGCAATTTGCTTATAAGACTGTCAAGTGCTTTTTCTGCTGACTGTGCTTCTGCCGATACTTTTAATTCCAAGCTATCTAATTCCATCAAATCACCTCATTCTATATCTCTTTTAATTTATTAAGTGTCACCCAATAACCATCGTTTGTAAGACCGAAGTTATTTTGCATTTTTACAATGTTTACTACACTTCCTTTTTTGACAGTTCCTTTTTTGTTTGTTGCTGAAATTTTTGCCGAACTTCTCAAAGTAGCATTTTTAGTAACTCTTGCTTTGAATTTATATCCTGCTGTTATAAAGCGTTTAAATTCAATCCACTTTTCGTTACTTGTGCCAATAAAAGGTGCAGGACATTCTTTACCGTTCACATCCCAGTGTCTTATAACTGTTTTTGCGTTTGGACATTTACTCTGAATGTATTTAACAAGTTTTCTTGTCACAAGCATCTGTTCCCAATTTGTTTTTAAGCACATATCACACAATTCAATAGACACCGAATTTGCATTTGTACATTTGCCAAAATAAGCCGCTTCACCTTTTCTTCCGCTTCTGTGGTCACCGCCTACCGCCCATGCTGTACGGCTCATTGCTATTGACTTGCCGACTTTTCCTTTTTTATCAACAAAGAAATGTGCTCCTGCCTGTCTTGTATTGCCATTTGCAAAATAATCAAGATTGTTCTGTGCCGTATCTCCTTTATTGCCTGTGTAATGTATGACAATGTATTTGATGTTGCTTAATGGTCTTTTATTCCCATAACTAATGCTTTTTGCATATTTTGTAGTCATTTTCATTGATTATCACCTCAAAAATAAAAGAGGAACGGCAAATAAAATTGCTATTCCTCTTTTTCTATTTTATCTAATTCTGCATTAGCAAATGTAGCAAATAATCTTGCCGCAAATAATTCTCTTTGCTTCTGCAATTCTGATTTTGGCTTTTCGCCGTTCTCATTATTATTATTTTCCTGTAAAGGATTTTTAGGGTATCTTCCTTTCCCAAAAGTACAAGCTATTGCTTCGACAACATAATAGCCGTTGAGCCATGAAAGATATTCAGATACTTTTACTTTTTCCTGTTCTTTCTCACTATACGCTTCTATATGCATCTCAATGGCTTTCGGGGTCATATGCATAGCTTCTTTATATGTCACTCCTGCCTTTATCGCACTTGGCAAGATGTTTTTTTCAATATTTTCTTTGAAACTTAATTTTTCTTCAAATGGTCTTGTGGAACTTTCGGTGCTTTCTTCGGTGTTTCTTCCTCTGTCTGTAACATCTCGTTCAGACCTATCAGTTCTAAAAAACCATCTTCACCCATCTGCTCCAATATCATTTCCATGACTGAATAAAAGTTTGATTTATTTTCAGCAATATACTGTTTTAACAGTGCCTTTGCATCACTAAGTGATGTAACTGTACCGTCACCATTTTCAGTATTTCCATGATGTTCTAACAGCCCTGCATAGAACATATGTAATGTTGTCTGAGGTACATTTGACATACTTTTAATAATGCTTTTAATTTTTCCGTTTTCATCTTCTAAGTCCATTCCAGACATAAACTCTAAAAGTCTTTCTGTGCTCTCAGGATAAAGTGATGCTTCAAGAGAGTATTCAAGTTTGTATTCTTTGTTACCGATATTTAAAATTTTAAACATATTATTTTCCCTTTCTCTTACTTTTTTGTAAGAAAGGGGGCAGTCCTAAGACCGCCCCGCTTTTAATCAATTTTGCTATTTTTAAATTGTTTCATCTTTATCGTATGAGTAGTCGGCTGTTTTAGATTTGCTATCCGACACAGCCTTTGTCTCAGCCGAATAGCTTTTTATTCCCCCGGTGTAAAGTCTACCTTTGTATCAGGGTCTTTTTTCTCAACAATAGTCAAGTTCATCTCAACTGTTAAGAGTTCATTCTGCCCGATTTCCGGCTGAGGGATGCTCTCCGGTGGCTCTGCGATAACAAATAACGCTTTATCAATGCCCGGAATGATAGTTTCAAACCACATCTGTTTCCCACCTGTCAACGCTTTATACGCCTTTATAAGAGCTTCCCACTCTTTTACGGTATCATCCGTAAAGTTTACCGTTACTGCAAAAGACCCACCAGTGTCAGCACGACCTTTGACATATTTTGTCGTGTAATCTTCAAGTGCTGATGCGTCTATTTGCTCCGGCTCAATATTGATACCGCCGATTGCATTTATTCTTGTAAGTTGTTTAAAAGCTGTCGGCTTTTCTCCGGCTGTTGTTTCTACGCCATAACCGAATGTAATACCGAGTGTCGAAATTCCGGCTGCTGCCATATTTACCTCACTTTCTTCTGCTAATTTTATGCAGTTAGCAAACATTTCTAAAAAATGTCGGGTCAATAAGTTACAATCTGTCATTTGCCGCAACTACCCTTGATACTCTGAAAGTTGCCGACCTGACTTTGTTTGAAATACCATAGACGATGCTTGTTACTTCAAATCTTTTATCTTTAAAAAATAAAACGGCATATGCCGCTATATTTTCTAAATCACTTCTATTTCCTTTAAATGTTATTGTTATCTGAAAAATAGGTCGTATTGCGTTTATTAACTGTCCGTCAAGTGTTTTGCCTACTTCTGTAAATGAAATTTGTTGAAATAACACTGTAGGAAACACCGGTACTCCCTCTAATTCTTCATCTTGTGTAATATTAAGGTTTTTATATTTTGTTCCATACTCTTTTTTTAGGTTGTATGAAAACAAGCTATAAAGAGTATTTTTAAATTCTAAAGCCCATGAACTTGATTTATCCATTTCCAAATACTCTCCTTGCTACTGATACATAATCAGCTATAATCTTTTCATATGCCTTTAAAACAGGCATTGTTGCTTCAACACCATGCGTCATTACAAGTGCTCCTGTTTCGTCATAATATCCCCACACTTTCTGAACACCATGACCGACACCGTATGAGCCAATTAAAAAGCCAAATTCCTGCCCTTTTGGATGTGGGCTTGTTCCTGCTTCGCCGTTGTAATAAACACCAGCTCCAAACTCAATAAAAAGAATTTCTTCACCTTCGACAACAAGATTTGCTTGTGAATAACTTCCAAAATTATTAAGTTTTACATAGGTATAATGTTCAGTGTTAGAACCACTCCTAACCCCTTTGCTGTCAAATGTATAACTTGCGTCAGCGACATTATTTTCTATAACAGGTATGCCAATTTCCGCAAGTGCCTTTACAAGTTCTGTAGTTTTGTTTCTAAGCCATTGTTTGTACTGCCTAAGCTGTTTTAAAGCCTTTTCTACAGACTTTTGAGACAAGCCCAGTGTTATTGTTTGCTTTGCCATAAAACACCTACTTTACAACTGCTTTAAGCACATATTTTGTTGACTTTAAAGCCGGTTTAACTCCGACTATAGTAAAATCTGCCGATGTTTCGTTAACTGTTTCTGTATCTTCGTCAATGTAAGTTACTTCACTATCAAGCCATATTAAGTCACCTTTTTTTAAAGGGAACTCATTTTTATCTGTCAACATTATTGCGTCATAGTCGGCGGCATCAAAGCCGAACTCTTCTGTTTTAGCTTCGCCGCCGCTAAACGCTATGTTTGCTCTAAAATCGGCAGGTTTTGAAAAACCGACTTTTTCCTCGATAATTTTAGGAATTTTATTTCCATCATCATCAAGATAAGGAACAAAGTTTCCATCGCTATCGGTATAGCCCTCATAAAGGATATTGCCCTCATCGTCTCTTTCGTAAATTGTGATGCGTGCCCCTTGCTGCGAATACTTCATTGACTGCTTGTTTATATCAAGCATTTTTCTTTACCTGTTTGTAAATCTGATTAACACCGGTGCTTGCCATGCCTGACACAATTCCAACTGCTATTGCGTCAAGAATGTTATCTGCCGGATAGTTTGGAATTACAAACATTCCAACAATACCGAGTATTCCACCGGCTACACCTACGATAACTGGAATAATATTGTCTTTGACCTGTGGTATCTGCTTTGAAGTATATCCAATTAAATAAGTAATCACTATAATAGCAACTACTGTAGGTACTTGCGTAAAGTCCATCAGTTTTTACCTCCTTTGCCTAAATGAATTTCTTGGATTTCGTTTTTCATTTTTGTTACCATGCCATTCCCCCCGAGTGCGTGGTATGCGTCATACATCTCACAAAAATTCTGATACGCATATGAGGGAATTTCACCAAGTTTCATGTACTTATCGTGATATTCGATAAGTTGTACACGCAATAGCAACATAGTTCCTTTGCTATTTGCGTCTTTATCATTTTTTTGTTGTTTTAGAAGCCAAACAATATAGCCCAAAAAAATCGGTAATGCTATTATATATGTTTGTAATAAAATATCTTGCATTTTATATCTCCTGTATAATTTTGATACACCACCCACCACCCTTTAAAGTGTATCGCCTGCACCATTTTCGTGACCTCACGAATATGGTACGCACAATCTTCTTTTTTAATTTTTATAACATTTTCACAAAAGGAAACACCCCAACAAATAAGCTGTCTCTGTCTTTCCATGTTCGACTTACACCATTTTCACCGAAACTCGCCATAAATTCTTCGCCCGCCTGTGAATGGTCGTACACAACAAGATTGACGATAACTCCCTCAAATTGTTTCAAGTCCTCTGTTATCATTTCTTCTGTGTAATTACTAGGGTAATTTCTTCTTGTTTTTACATCTTCTGTAGCTTGCTTAATAAGTTGCTCGATAAGTGGATTATCTTCTTTTTCATCAAACACTACCACATCAGATGTAGTTTCATCATCATTTGTGACTGTATCAATATGAAATTGTTTAAGTCTGATTTTGACTTGTTCTAATGTGGTGTATTCCATAACTATCTCCTATAATCCTAACTTTTCAATTAACAGCTTCTTTAATTCCGCTCCTGTAAGTTCTTCTGCATTGTCTATACCTTGTTCTGTGGCAAATGTCTGTAAATCAGATGTAGACATACGATTTATGGTTGTTTTGCTATAATCAAAAGAAGCTCCAGAATTATTGTTTTCTGGAACTTCTTCGCCTGCGTTATACCATTTGCCATTATGAATTACTATATATGGATATTTCATAGTTGCACCCCCTACTCTTCGCTATGAACCTCATATACGAATGTGCTATCCATATTCTCGTACGATGGAAGTACAACCTCGGAAGCAAATGTTGACATCTTCATAGGTGGTCCGTACTCTGTCTTTGTAGCGACCGTAATACCTACACCATATGTTGTTACATCTACATCAGCTACCTGTCTTGCAGTTCTTTCTTCCGGTGTAGTGCCAAACCAAGTGCTGCCAAGGCTTCCTTCTGGAAGAAGTGTAACCTTGTTATCCGGGTAGAAGTACTGCTCTTTGCCATCATCATCAATGTACATCTTATCGTAAAGTACGATAGTGAGCTTCGCTCTCTTCTGTACTACCGAAATAACAGTATCATCATCGACCTCAATAGTTGCTGTAAGATTCTGTGCAAGAATTGAATTTCTTATCTGTGCATTGTCAAGCAGATATTGGAATGTATTGCTGTTCATAAGTGCATATCTAGCAATCTTACCCTGCTTCTGTAACTTCTTTCTTGCATTGTTAAGGTCTGTGAGTGGTTTTGAATTAGCTGTATCGCTCCACATACTTGTACCGGATAACTTTGCGTAATGGTCTTTTGCGTATGAACCATCCTTGTCATAATCGTAAGCATACTGAACTCCATCACTTACAATAGCAATTACCGGATGACCTGCATTTGTAGAAAGAAGTGACATTCTCATACGCTCCGGTACAACTTCTGCGCCGCTTACAAGGTTGTTAGTGTCGTCGTATACGCTTGATAAAGCACTTGCAAGGTAAGGGTCGTCTTCTGATTGAATACGCTCGATTTCAAGCATTTCCTCTTCACCAACTGTCATTCCCTCACGGAAAAATGCCATCTGAGTTTTTTCCTTACTTAATCCGCCTCTGGCTCTAAGAGTTGGGATTGTGTCAAAGTTAGATGGCGCAAGTGATACCGGAAGTCCTTTATGCGTTTTAATCCAACTTAAATCAAGCCCCTGTTTCTTTCTTTCTGGAAACCACTGTAAACCAAGATAAGGTATCTGATTACTAGCGTTTTCTGTTGCTGATAATGCAATAGACTTGCTGTCTAATACTTCATTGATTAACATCTGTTTACCTCCTGTTATTATTCAAATACAATCATTGGAAGAGCTGTCTTAACTGTTGCGTCATATGTAACGCCTGAGTGTGTTTCTGCTACCTTTGTGTTAAGATATGCTTTCTTAAGCAGTACCCCCTGCGGTCTGTCCTCTGTTACATCAAACCTTAAGATACCCACTACTGTGGCTGTGTTATCAGCCTTACCATTTGCTCCGATTGGAGTACCTGCTTTAACAATCTTCTTGCCCTGTGCATTTTTAGCTGTTACGCCATCAAAATCAAGTGTTAATGGGATTGCTTCATTTGGCTCTCTCTTTAAAATCTGAACATCTCCTGCGTATGAAGTCTTTTCATACTGCATATTCATTTCCTTTGCCATTTCTTACCTCCTGTTATTTCTGAATGTAATGTGATAAAATGTCATTGTTCTTAGGTGCATTGGATATAAGGCTTTCTGCTATCTTTTCAGCGTTTGTCTTATTGTCTGCACCACCCTTATTACTGCTACCGCCCGGATTTGTCGTATTGTTTGCAATCTCCTGTTCTTTAGCCTGTGCCGCAGCGGTTTCTTTATCAGAGATAATTTTTCCGAGTACTTCGTAGTCAAAACTGCCGTCATCTTTGATAACCTGTGATGCCTGTTCAGCAGAAATGTTAAACTTGGATGCCGCATTGCTTCTCTGATTCGCAATAGCTTGTGTCTTTTCAAGTTCTGCGATTTTTGCATTTGCAGAATCAAGGTCTTTTTGCAGTTTTTCCGAATCGGATAAATCCTTATCTTTCATGGCTGTGTATTCCTTTTCCAACTCACGCAGTCTTGTCAGCTCTTCACTGTTTTTGTTTGCTTTTGCGTTTGCTGCCTGAACATCCTTACTATTCTCAGCAATGATTTTTTCAATCTGTTCATCAGCCAAACCCATAGCTGTCAGTTCTTCTCTCTTCATAAATTACCTCCGTTATGTCCTACGAATTTTTATACGGTGCAACGACACCGGGTGACATTGCCGATTTATACGCTCACGGCATTGCGAATTTTTATAAAATAAAAACAGCTACCAATTACTCGATAACTGCTTCATTTTTGTTATTATCATTATTTACTTCATTGTTACTGTTCATTTGTTGCATTATTTCTTGTGCTTTCTGTTCCTGTGCTTCTACATCATCAATAGTTTTCCATAGATTATCTATGTACGGCTGTGATAGCAAGAATGTCTTTTCTGCATCTCCCCACAATCCTACTGTTTTTATTGCTATAAGCGGATGTATGCCGCACTGTAAAAGCTGTAACAATGTCTGAGCCTTAGTGTACATATTATCCTGTGGACTGTGATTTATTTGCACATCAAAATCTCGTAATGTTATACCTAAATCATGGTCTTTAATACGAATAATATTTAAAGCTACTTTAGCAAGCCGTTTTTCTGCCGACTTAACAATCGGGTCTTTTAACTTTGCTCTAGTTTTAGAAAAGTCCCAACCGTTCCTTAGTTGTACTGCTCCCTGTGTATCGCCACCGCTGTTATTGTTATTTTTGTTTGGTATAGCCAAAATAGATAATGTATTGTCCCATAAATCATCTTTTGCCACCTGGCATTGTGTCTGGTTAAGCTCCTGTGTCATAATGTCGACATCTGATTTATTGTCTTTATTGACCGACTTGACCGCAAGTGCATGGCTTTCTTTCATTTTTGCAAATGTTTCTTCGTCAATCTCGCAATTTATAAATTTAACCCAATATTGAACAAACTGTTCAACTCCATCCATTCTGTTAGACTGCATATTGTTAATTGCATCTAACATATCAATAACAAGTTCAATGTCAGACAATCTTTCGTGGTTATTTGGAAACTCAACGATAGGAATACTACCAAAACCATGTAGTTTCCATTCAGAAACAACGCCGTCTCTAATAATACATGAGTTTGTATTTGTGTAGCACAACTTATAATAGTTACCCTCAAAATCTTTTAATTCTTGTACCGCAACCATTGGTTCTTCTGTGCTTTCATTGTAAATAACAAAAGTATTTACGGGTGTAGGACACACAATTCTAAATGGTATGTCACCATCAGAAAACTGTAATGCTTTAAACGATGTTCCTGTTGCCGACTGCCATTCACCCGACTTAATGTCTTTTTCTTGTTTATTTGCATCTGACATATAATCGTTAAGTTCATCAACAGCATTATTTACGGCATCGTCATCTTTTCTACTCACAAACTGTACTGGCTCCCCAAAGGTTTGCCCGCACTTAAACTGCACCAGTTCGTATGCGTGGTTCTCTACAATTTTATTGGTTATATCATCATTTGCAACTTTTGTTCTGTATAGTACCGGTTGGTCGCCTTTGTAATATCGCCACAAATAATCTATTATTGTTTTGTTGTAATAGAAATTTCCGATAACATCACCGACAACCTTTAATATGTTGCCCTGTGTTATTGTCTCCGCAGTAGTATATAATACTTTTCTGCCGTAATTTCCTTTTATAATATCTCTCAGAGGTCTTGTGTTTCGCATATTCCCTCCTAATATAAAACAGCACCGCTAGATGTTTCTCTTTTTGGTAGCGGCTTAACTGTTGTTTCATCCCTTACAACATCATAAATAACTTGTAAATTACATTTTTTGCATTTTGCAATTTTATTTATCGTTGCTCGCCCATCATATGTAGCGACTTTTCGCCTGCATTTAGGACAATATATCATTTTACTTTTCATTCTGTTTTCTCCATCAAAAAATGCGTACTACCTTGTAACCAAAGTGATACGCATTTAAACGAAATGATATTTGAAAGATTTATATTACATTTTAATAATAACACATCGACTATGTGACATTCTATGACAACTTTATAAATATTCATTGCCGTATTTTTCTTCAAATTCTTTTAATGCTTTTGAATGTATTCTGTGAACTTGTCGCCAGCACCATCCTGTCTTATTTGCTATTTTTTCAAAAGTCAGTTTTTCAATGTATCTTGCAAATAAAATCTCATAGTAATCATCATTTTCTATATTTTGAATTTGAGATATAATATAGTTCTTCTTGTCAACATAATCATCTATCATATTATCAAGTTTTCGTTCCATATAGTCCAATTTTGCTATGCTTGTCCCGATTGGGTCTTGATTAGGCGTCGTCATTACTTTTTCATCGTTTTTAACTGCTGAAATGCTACAAGATAGCTCTTTAAACTGTGAAATTTCCAGTAATTTATTATTTATCAGCATATTTAGTCTATTGATTTGATTAAGATAGTCTTTCGTTGTCATATTTTAATACCTCCTGCTGCTAAATGGATTAAACGCCGCTTCGACTTTTGCAACTCTGTTTCCTTGCGTTACTCTTAAAGCAAAGTTTGAAAAAACATCTGGTACATCATCTAACTGTTTCTTTCCTGATACTGAATATTGTTTTAAAAGCGACATCATTACTCCGTATGGTTCGTTTGGCTTGTAAAGCGATGGGTCTTTAAAAATAATGTGTTGTAATATCCAGTTGGAACACTGAAATATTCTTGCTTCTTTGTTTGTCTCAGTCGGTGTATCTGTAATATTACATATCCATCCTACACTCTCCACACGCTTATTAACTTCCATCGCTACTCTGTCGCCACCTGCATTTCGCTCAAATTCACATTCTTGTACTTTATTATTTACAAGTACACCCGCTGCGTTCCTGTATTGCGCTTCATAGTCCGCTGTATTATCACACACGCAATCAACACAATAATAATCATCACCATATTTTTGAAGAACCGGTAATACGAAATAATCCGTTCCTTTTCCTTTTGTATCACATTGCCCTGTAATAATCTCCGGTTCTCCGTGTGGCAAATTAAGGTATCTGCGTATTTTGTCGTCGGGGAACAATAATCCCTCACGCTCAATAGGTTCTTGTTTATACAAACATCTATAAGAGATTTCATCCATCAAAAGTTGTTGGTCTGCAAAGAACTCTTTTGTAAAGCCTCCATATTCATAATTAAAGTTGCTCTCTCCTGTAATCGGGTCAACATCCGGTACTGCAATCACTTTAACCCTCGGATTTTCCTCATACATATTTTGTATTCTGCCAATAACATCATGTACTGACCACCTAGTAGCAATGTGTATCTCCTTACACGGCTTTCCGTCCGTGTCTTGTGTCTTACGCTGTCTTGCGTCTACTGCATACTTATTCCATAGTTTATCAAGAATAACCGGATTTAAGGCTTCCTCGATGCCGCCTATCATATCATCTACAAGTAAAAATTTACTTGCACGAACTTTACCGGCATTTTTACTTCCTACAGATGTGCATTGCACGCTTGGAAATGGTTTATATTTCCCTATGTTAAACTGTTCCATCTTTGCATTTGTGCTTGTTACTGAAAGTTTTGGAAATATTTCATGCCATGCATATTCCTCGTCATTTGTCACAATGTCGTAAACGCCATCATAATACATTCGTGTAATATCACCGCTATGCGAATAAAACAAACTATAATCTTTCGGAAACCAACCAGCTATGCCCGAATGAAAAAACTTTTCAACCGTACTTTTCCCAGCACCCGGCACTAAGCTGACACACAAAATATCGTATTTATCATCAATCATGCCTTGCAATGCATCAATAAGCCCAATTTTTACTAATTGCTTTCTTCGTGGCATATAAAATCTGTCTTTAGGCTCTCTTTTTCTCTCTATGTACTGAAAATAACTGTCTACAATTTTGTTTTGAGCTTCATATAATGTTGGTTTATAATATTTATCAATTAAATCATACTCAACTTTATTCTCAAACGCATACTTTTCCAATTTCCATATTGTGCCGCCTGTTTTTTTCATGCAAAAACGCTCTACAAAGTCCTTAGAACGCTTTGTAAGTTGCAATCCATACTGAATATCCTTTTCTGTATTTATTGCCACTCCTGTCGCTTCTATGTATGCATCAATAACACTTTCATCTATTCCATTTTTCTCTATGTAATTTTCATAACTTTGAACTGTTTCTTTAAGATATTTAGATGCCAAAAAAGAAGCACCTCGCTTTCTTTAGCAGAGGTGCTTGTAGACCTCTGCCTATAATTTTTTTAGGTTAGCGACTGAAACCATTTATCAGCCGGTAATATTTATTATTCCATTTGTTTTAATATGTTTTTGCAAAATTTTATATGGCTTTCATTTAACATTGTTCTGTTTTCGTTTCCTACTTCAACTCCATCAAAGCAATTCCCATATTCAGTTCTTCTTTGTTCTGAAATTCTTATTTCTGTTTGTAGCCACTCTTTAACATTATCGTATTTACTTGCTTTTTCCAGTGCTTCCAATAACTCAGCAAAAGATATTCCATATTTGTTATCTTTTGTCCACATTCCCAACTTGCAATCAATTATATTTTGCAGATTATCAATTTCATTACAAAGAAAATCAATACATTCTCTCATTTTTTGTCCGTCTTTATCAGACAAATATTCAATTCCGGTTGTGCCAATTTTATAAGATATTTCTTTTATATATTCGGTCGCCTGTCTTTCGTCCATGGTTGTAGCCTCCGTCCGATTTCAAAATATTTTTATAATTCCATTAAGTTAGCGACTAACTCCGTTTGTTAGCCGGTAATAATTTTTAAATTCTTGCTGTACAGTGTTCGACCTCAAATTCCTTGTTTTTGTCGTTATAAATTGGAACTCCATTCTTGTCCGTCTTGTATCTATCAAACACACATACAGTATTTATGCCATTTCCAACACAGTTTGCATGAAAGTCTATGTTGTATACCTTTTTCTGCCATTTCCCGTTGGCATAAATCTTTGTGTAACCGCCTTTTCTAGTTTTAATGATTATTTTACTTCTTGTTTTCTTCATTTATTTACAACACCTTTCTTGAAACTTCGGCACATTCTTTTCTTTTATCGTCATTGGTGCATTCTCTGTCTGTGTTATATTGGCAAAAGGTCAGGTTGCATTTTTTATTATTAGGTTCGATAGGCTCTTGTTTATAAAAACATTCATAAAGTTTTTGCCTGTCTGCCTCGTTATTTGCCACAATAACAAGTTCATCTTCTAAATTGGAACAATCTATAGGCTCACCGTTTCTACCACCTATTTTATGCGGCTGTATCTCTCTAAACGCTCCACACTCTATTGATTTAATTACATCTGCCATGCTCATTTTCAAAACTCCTATTCCGTCAACAACTTATACAGTTCCAACGCTTCATCATCTTTGATAAGTTTTCTGATATAGTTTTTTCCGTTATGGTTCTCAAATACCATTGCTAGCGGTCGGTCTCCTGTTTCCAACCCTAAATCAAACGCAACTGACATTACTTCTTCCCCAGCTTTTTCAACTCTAGCTTTTGGAATTATCACATTTTCAGGCATTTCAAATATTTTACTCATTCCTCATAAACCTCTCAAAATCTTTCCTGCACTCAGGGCATAAATCAAAGTCCTTTAATTCATCACAATAATATTCTTTAATTCTGATACTATCAATTTGATTTAGCTCTGGTTCCGGTAAAACAATGTTTTGACGAATGTTTGTTTCATACTCTCTCAAGCTAACCGTTTTTTTAAGTTTCATTTTTCTTAAATGTGGTGTTATACAATCATACCATTTTTTCTCTTTTGGAATATTTATCTCTGCACCGCACCGGTCGCAAATATGCAATTCTTGTTTCATTCTTCCACCAACCTTTCAAACCAAACCTAACATATACAGAATTTCAAGTGCAGATATGTTCTCTGCACCCTCTCTTGTGTGCATAAGAATATCTTTAAGTTTTTCATTTTCTGCATCACTGTATTTATTTCTATCATACGCTTCTGAAAAACAATAATATTTGCAATATCCATAGCCTGTACCAAGCATGTTCCCATGAATACTCTTTCCGACAATATCGTAATATTTTGGCACTTTTAAAATATTGTGTTCTTCATTTAGGGTGCATTCCCTTTGTTCTGCTTTTAACTTTGATTGAAGATATTTCAAAAAACTTCGTATATCCTTTTCTGATTTGGAAATATATAAAATAGTTTCATTCATTCTTACACCGCCTTAATATCCGCCATTAAATTCCAAAAGCCATTCTTTCAGTTTTACATGCGCTTTAGCAAAGCAAAACTCCATGTCGCAACTACTTTCATCAACAATTATTACATCTTCGCCATTACACCTAGCTTTAGGGTAATCATCAGCGCAGCCTCTTTTATAAATCAAAATATTCCAATCACATATTTTACTATAAGTAATTTCAAGATGCATTGGAAAGTCTTTTGCTTTATCGTCAAAAAATTTTAAAAATTCATTCATTCTTTCACCAGCTTTCTAAGCACCATGCATAAACATATTCCCAAAATGGAAATCATTTAGTGCTTTTTCTAATTCGTCTTTGTACCTAAACGGACTTAAAGGGCTTTTTATTTCTTCCCTCAATATAGGCGACATATTGTCTATCAAAATACCTTGTGTAGCACTTGCAAGATTTTGCGGTGGCAAATCCGCTAAAGCGCATAACTCCATTCTTTTATGGTCGCATTTTTCAGATTTAGGGCAACTTTTACATTTTTCTGCTAATTTACTTAAAGGTTCTGCCATTACTACACCAACTTTCTACCGCAAATAGGGCAAAACACAATCTCAAAATATCCTCTCGCTATTCCGTTCTTGCCCCAAATAATGATTGACGGATTATCTTCGCCATGAAGATATACTTGGCAATCTTTCAAATCCGTTTCTGTTGCGCATTTATTGATTGCAATTTCTTTTCCCGTTATCATTCCTTTTTGTGAATGATATTTGTCACAAAATTCACACATACTTAGTCCTCTCTCAATTTTTCGCCACACATAGGGCAATAAGATATTTGTTTTTTTAATGTTGTAAGATTAAAGTAAGTTGATAAGTGATTAGAAACTATTTCAAACATCAATTCATTGCTTTTTATTGTAGCTTGAAAAACTTGTACTTTCTCGTCCATTATGCCGTCTTGTTCTACATTTGAAATTATAGGTTTAGCTTTATTATTACAAAACTTACACATATTGCACCTCAAATTTACCTCACTGTTTATATTTTTTAATAATCTTACATACCATGCTTTGTGAACATCCCATTTCGTCAGCAATTTTTGCCTGCGACCATTTGGCATTATGCAAAGCCATTACCTTGCCTACATCAATAGAACTCTTTTCCGCTGATGTTTTATTAGAAGTATCTGTTTCTTTTTCGTTCTCGTTATCTTCTCCAAAAACTTCGGCATATTCATCCCGAACCTGTTCTTCAAATGCTTTTTGATTTGCGTTGTCTTTCTCTCTGTCCAGTTCCATCGTTGTCATAACGCAATATCCAGCAAGGTCTAACAGCGTATCTCTTATAGTTTCGTCAGCAACTTTCTGTTCTGCTCCTGATGCCATATTATCAAGTCTGTTCCATTTATCTTCCATGCGAACCATAGCCGCTACTAATCCATATTTCTTAAATGAACGACTAAAGCTATCGCCATAATCATGATTTTTCTTGACATATGTATCATGTATTTGTTGTAAAAGTATTTTGTGTTGTTCCAAATTATCCATCTTTCTTACCTCTCACTTAAATTATTAAATAACCTATGAACTCACAGTTGTCGTAAAATAGTTGCCGTGGGAGTCGAACCCACCCGACCCAAACAATGCTCGACTGCTTTTGAATCTGCAAATTCTACTTGCAGAAGTGTTTTTCGTTGACCGATAATGAGCAACTACTATCCATACATCTCCCATCGACCGGAACTATTGCAGTAGTGCCCGACCAAGTGGAGATAAAGATAAACACACCCAGATGGTATCGAACCACCGTTAGAGATTTTGTAGACCTCTTTCTATCCATCAGATGGATGCGTATAAAGTTTTCTCGATAGTTTTGAGGATAAGTAGATAGGTGTGGATTTGCACCACACAGGAGTGCGCAACCTGGGTAGCTAAGTTGTCGATTGCACCCAATTCTCTACGACAATTCCGTTTACCTATTCCGTCACTATCTACCACCCGCGTCGTAACTAGTATTTTGCGTGGGCGTGTATTGTATTCAGCCATGACATAGACCACCAGTTAAGCCAACAGCATATCACTGACCAAATAAACCGGATAGAGAGGAATCGAACCTCTGCCACTCTGCTTTTTCTCAGAATAATTCGTGTGCACCATCCTTATTCTTACACTTTCGGCTCCGAGGAAGCTCTGCCATTAAGCTACTATCCGATACCGTAAGTTCACAGCATCCACTTACGGATTGAACTATTTTTGTTGCTGTATTTGTATAGTTCATACGGGCTTTGTTATACCGTTCCCGAACCATCCTTATTGATGTTTGTCGAGAGTAAATTGATAATGTCAACAGCTAGTTTCTGTTCTTCCATTGCCGACATTGGTTTCTGCACAAGTGTTGACACGATGATAAATGCAAAAGCAGAGAATATGCAACAGTTAGCCGACACCTATGAATAGGGACACGCGTTATGATTTTCTGTTGTTTATTGGTAGGTTGTTCCCCTGCTGTTTACTCGGCTTGTATTTGCAACTCAATAACATTGCTTTTTAGAACAACTCAATGCCGCTACCATCTCTTACGCTGTATGTTACTTTTGCACAAACTGGCGTAGCAAGATTTGAACTCACATCTAACAGTTTTGGAGACTGCTGTTTTACCATTAAACTATACGCCAAAATCTGCATACGCTCCATGTAGGAGCATTAAAGATGGTATGCAAGCACCTGTGTGTTATGTGGGTGTGAAATTTGTAATAGAACTACATTAGTCCAGTACGGAAAAAGTATGTAAGTTCGGGCATCGTGGGATAGACACCCGAACAATCCCACCAAGCCGTGCGATGGCTCTTAACAGCTTTCCGCTAGTGGGAGAAAGGAGTTTTTCTCCGCGATTTTGCAAGAAGAAAAACAAAGATGGCATATCTTGCCAAACTGGGGTAATGGGATTTGAACCCATGATGTAGCAGTCAAAGTGCTATGCCTTAACCTCTTGGCGATATCCCATTGTCCCGCAAGACTGTTATCGCCTTGCGGTGTGTGATATGTAATATTTTTATGAAGTACTAAAGATATGAATTAAAATACAAATGTTAAACAAGTTTCAAAAAATGTTTCACTTTAAATTGTTGGTGCTCTAATTGCCATATCTCTTCACCTCACTCTTATATATCATTTTCTGCCCTATGCAGTGAATTTTCTGTTGTAAAACCATCAGGATAGCGTTTCTTTAATTTCTTGATATTCGTGTTAAATACATCGTCAAGAGTTATTCCGACCGCAGTACACGCTTCCGCAATCATCCATGTACAATCTCCTAATTCTTTCTTGAAATGGTCTATATCAAATTCGTGCCCCTGATATTTCTTTTGTAACATCCCGGCTACTTCTCCTGCCTCAGATGTTAAACCGAATACTGCATGATGTAGCATATCCGTTTTGTTTTCTGTAATACTGCAAGTTCTGTTTGCAAACTTTTGATACTCATTGCCAGTCATTTTTGTTCTCCTTTTGCTTTAATATTTTATAAAATGCTTTCGCAAACACTTTTCACAGACATAAACATCTTTATATCCGACTGGAATTTTATCGTTTTCTCCTTGTATCGCAATACAATGTTTTAACTCCCATTCATGTTTACAAAATAATCTTTTCAAAATCTCTGCTATCATATACACCTCATACTAATCTTGCTAAATGTTCGCCTTTAAGAATAATATACGCTTTTTCAGGACTACTGCCATCTTTTGGGAAATGCCAATCAACTATATGATTTTGTACCAGTAAGAATTTTCCAAGGATAAACTTTGTTGCAATTCCATTATGTCTCAACGAAAACAATTCTTTTACAGTGTATTTTCTCATAGACTACTCCTTTTCCTGAAAAGCCGGTTTTTGTTTTTGAGGATATTTGAGGGACTTAGTGGGGCGATTTTTTCAAGCTCACCAGAGGGGTACCCCCCTGCCGTTGGTGACGGCATTCGGCTTTTCTCAACTCTTTGATAAACTATTGTTTATCTTAAAGTTTATCAAAATTTGCACAACATCTAGTGGTTTTTATCCTCAATAACCGCTACATCTTGGGGTATTGTGTCAAGCCTTGGAAGCTGGTCGGCTGTCTTTTGTTCGACTTGCTGTATATGCAACTTGCCATCCTCTCGCCATCCTTTTTTGTGATTGAGTGCCGCAAGTGCTCCGGTCGGATTTCTGAGTGAAAACGCTTTGGAGGTCAACGCCTCTTCTTCGCTCGTATATATCTTTTGTAACACTGCTATCCTCGATTTACTTAATGAACTTTCTATATTTGTCTCCCAGCTTTTTATAGTATCTGTACTTATTCCTGTAAACATACAGAATCCAAACTTACATGGTACTTTATCATTTAATAAACAAAGATATATATATATATCACATATACACTCTATCTTGTCTAAATCATAAGCATTACAAGTGCTTTTATTTAAATTACTATATTGATTTGTGTACTCATTATTCATGTAATTTGGATGTGGCTTGGATGTTTTTAAAAAATCTCTATTCTTGAAAACATTTTTCTGTATAAACATCAGTGCAGCGTTCCAGACTGATTGTGGTTCTGCCTTCATATCCTCTATATTATTATTATTGCAAAACTCATTCAGATACTCTTCAATACTGTTTTCAAAAACATCAACATTGTTTAAAACATCTTTTACCATTCTTTCACCACCTTAATTCTATAAATAAAAAAGCACTTAAAAAGATATATACCTGCATCGTATATTCTTTAAAAGTGCTAAACAGCTAAGTTATTTAATTTATGCGTTTACTATACACTTAAATTTATATACTGTCAATACCCTAAATATATTTTTTGCTTTATATATATAATCTACATACTGGCTTTATATGTGTTTAATATAATTTATAGATTTATAATATACTGTATTGGCTATATATAAATATATATTTATTTATGCTAAATATACTTTATTGTCTTTTATTTAATATAACTCAGTATAAAGTTTTTTTAAAAACAGTAACAGAAAACAGATGCTTGTATGGGGCATAGATACCCCATCACACAAACTCAAAAATCTGTATAATTATAGCATATTATTTGTGATAACTGCACAAAATAAAATAGTATGTATCACTATTTACTTGTTAAAAATGCAATACAAAAATACTGTTTTTAAAAATATACAGAAATTCGAGTTCGTGTTTATAAAATTATACAGAAACTAGACTAGATTTATACAGATTTTCGAGTAATGATATATACCCTATCTTTTACTCGATTTTCTGTAAGATTATAAAGAATATTGTGAAATAATAGAATTGTGTTTTTGCATCAAAAAAGCGGCTATATTTCAAGCCGCTAAAAACTAACACCCACTTTTTTATTTATACAAAAAATTTCCGAAACTATCATAGACTGTTTGTGCTTTGCTGATTTCTTCGATATTTTCAAAAAATTTTTTATTTAAACGGACATCATTTCTCACCGTAACGCTAACCATTTCAGCCGCTGGGTCATACTTTGAATATTTTTTTCTATCAGCTTTTACCTTTTTGTAAAAGTCAAGGTGTGCAAGCAAAGCATTCTTGTCCACATCTACCATGTAGAGTTTTCTGCCAATCCTGACCTCTATATTCTGATTTTTTCCGCAAGGTAACGCCCTAACATCAACCCTGCCTAAAGTATCGTTTAAATTTATAATATTTGTCATAACATTCACCTTTGCGGCATTGCCGCCCTTTCTTTTTTTATTTTCAAAATTTTTAGATTTCAGTGTCCCATTTGAAATCTATGAGTTCGCCGTTTTCGTCAAAGAAATCCCATTCGCTTATTGGGCGGAGGTCAACAGACGGAAGACCTCTATAATTCAGAGCATCTCTTACAAGTACGACGCTTTCCGTTACATGGTCGTATCCCGCTGGGAGATACGAATTTAACAGATGTGTGGCTGTCTCCCCTTTTTTTCGGATAGTCCAGCCTTCGTATCTTACTCCATTGTATCTAGCTCCTAAATTTTTCATATTTTCCACCATCCAGTCATTGACTGCCTTTCTTTATTTGTTAAATACATTATAACATATGTGCATTATAAAGTCAATGGTATATGTGCATTATTTTGAATATTTTTCCATTTTTTCAAGTTCGCTGGCAACAACTTCTTTTATAAATGTGTTAGGTTTTTCAATACCTAACGCTTTCATGCGGCTTCGTGTCCCTGCTGGGAATACAATATTTATCCTGTCGTTTCTTTTCTCGTATTCTCTTGACGCTTTAAGCTGTGCGGCACTTGTTTTATTTTCACTCATTTTCTTAGCCTCCAATCTTTTTTTCTTTATATATTAACATATGTGCATTATAAAGTCAATGGTATATGTGCATTATACATATTATACAATAAAGCCTTATAATATATGTGCAATATTTGTGCATTTTGTATATTGTATATGTGCAATATATGTGCTATTATATATACAACATAAGGAAAGCAAATAAAAACATTGGAGGTACAAGATTATGACAAGAATTGAAGAGCTTGAAAGAGAACTTACAGAAATATGTGAAAAATACGAGGACAGATGTTCAGAATGTCCAAAGAAAAAAGAGTGTGAAGAATACGCACACTTGGAAGATGAATAGAGGAGGTGGGAAATATGGAAAATTTAATTTACAAAGTCGGCTACACTGTCGGCGAAGATGCAAGGCACGGCATAGCGGCACATTGCCGCATCATTGCCAGTTTTGAAAGTATAGACAATGCGGAGGAATTTATAAAAAAATGTATGCCGTCAGAAAATCAGGACAAATTTTTTATAACGGTAAATGGGCATAAATTCTATCCAGTTTCGCATATTTTTGAAAAAATTTAGAAAAGGAGGTAAAAATCATGGAAGATTTATGGAGCTTTGACGATGTAGCAAAGTACGGAAAAGACGGGAGCAAATGGCTTGCGGTTGGAGATGATGGAAAAGATTACACCGCAACATATGTTCGCAAGTATGAGCCGAAAGGGGTAATGTTTTTTGCAATCCCTGCTAGCGTTAATATTTTGGGATATTTAGAAATAATTTAGCAAGACAAGTAGAAAGGATGGTTGATATTATGAAAATTTTACTTGAAAAGATAAAAAGACTGGAAGAGTTGGAAAAAACAGCAAATGAAACAGAAAAGCAGTACGAAAAAGAGCCGGGAAATATCAAATATGAAAAGGCATTTGACGCCGCATATAAGGCAGAATTTGACGCATACATAAACGCTGCAAAATATATTGAATATATTACAAGCGGTAGCATTGATTTTTTGACAGCTAAAAAAATGCTACAAACAAAAAGAACTGAGCTTTTACAGCTTTTAAATATTTAACAAACATATTAGCAAGGCAGGCGTTTCCGGGGTTCGATTCCCCGGCTTGCTTTGAAAAAATTAAGGAGGGCAAAAAGATGGTAAATAAAATTATTGTTTTTTGCAAAAAATATAATTTAAAATACGAAACTTTCAAAAATACAGTTGGCGGCGTCGGCTACTACATAAAGTTCGACAACCAGAGTGAATATATCGCATTCACTCCTGTTATTGAAAAGTTTTGCAAAAATCACAGAATAGACTGCGAGTGGAATGCTTATTCCTGGGTCTTCATGCTTTTTGATAAAAAAGAGCGTGAAAAATGCAAAATTGTAAACTCTCAAAAAATGGAGCTTGTCAATTTGTTTTATGAAATTTTGCATTCAGGCAAAAATTCAGACGAAGCACAAAAAGCACAAATTGAATTTGTCAAAAAACATTCAGAATATTTAGATGCTTACAACCTGATTTATTCATAAAAAGGGGGGCTTGAATATGACAGCAAAGCATTTTTACAACTTCCATCGCTCCCAGTTCGACGACTGGAAACACGGTGAAATAAAAGAAGTCTGGACGGATGTGGACGGCAACATCTGCATCATGTATCAATCGGGCAAATGGTGGCATTATAATGTAGATAAAAAAGGAAATATAATTTTTTGGTAAAAGAAAAGAGACTGTAAAAAGTCTCTTTTTTCGTGTCTGTTTATCTCTTTGCTACGACTTTATACAGCCGTTTTACTTCTTAGCCTTGTTTTTCCATTTATGTATATAATAACCGTTGTATAGTGCTATTTGTTCTTTGACCGCCGTTGTTTTAAGAATTTATATCTTGTTTTTACAATAGTAATTCCCCCTCTTTTTTCTGTATAGATTATCTTTTTTAAGCCAGGCGTGTAAATATAGCCGCCTTTTTTGCTTCCGCTCCTGCTACCCATCAAATCACCCTCTTTTTATTCGTTCTGCCATCTGTTGCCAATAGCTTGATTTGTAAATTATATCCACATCCACATCCGCATCAATCTTGGAACCAAAAACAACAACTTGCTTCGGTTCTAATCTCCTACACATTTCTTTGAAACCTTTTCTGTAACATTCTTTGCCCTCTACTGAAAAGCATCCGTTTGTCGATACCGCAAGTGTGGAGTGTGTCGGTAAACCATCAAAACAATAGTCATATGTTTCTTTGCTTCCCCAGCCTACAGCCGGGATAATCTTTAAACCGGCTTGACTTAAACAATAGCTTAATGCCCGACTTCTGTATATCTGCCATATTTGCAAAGCAAGTGGCATATCATCATAGAAAGTAAAATCGGGACTGCATATATATTTAAAGTTTTTCAATATATCCATGTATTTGCTGGGATTGTTCCAAAGCCGCTCAAAGCGTACATCATCTATAAAGAAATGACAAACACAATTTTTCGGATGCTTTTCTTTACTTGCAAGATTAAACGGTACCGGCTCAACATCTTCTAAGTGCGCATAAACCGGAGTTAATTGTGGGAATCCATATCTGCCGGCTAAATCAGCACCAGCAATATACCGTTCTTTTAAGACATCTTCCTTTGTGTTCACAACGATAAAATCATTTTCGGGACTGCCCATGCCATCACCTCACTTTCGGCAATTTGCACATTCACACGCACATACTGTCATCTATATATTGTGCAAAACTTACAAGACAAGCATTTTAGACTTATCTTGTAATTCTACAATACCACACTTAACAAGTATTTACAATATCGAATTTTGTTTTTGTAAAATATCCATAAGCTGACCGGCTGACATAAGCGTATATTTTTGCCCTCGCTTTAACTGTATTCTGTCTGTATATTCATAACCTGTATAGATTTCTACTCCGTGTATCATTTCAGATATTGCGTAAACCCTGCAACTCTTGCCATACTCTGATATATCAAGCTCAAGACTTTCTATCAAGTCATCACACTCATACGATACATATTCGCCTTTTGTTCCTGTTATTGCCATACTGAAACTCCTTTTTATTTGTTAGTATAGCAGTTTTCCTCTTTGCTGGCAATTCCTTTACTTATCATCAACGCTCTTGTTAAATAGTCACTATATCGTATCTCAGATATAAGTTTTTCTATTGTCATGTCGGGATTTGTCTTTTGTATCTGCTCTAATAATTCCTTTATCATGCTATACTCCTTGTTAATGTTATCATCAAATCGTCAAGTAAATATATCAAATCTGCCCCATACAAGCTTATCCAGTCAGCCAAATATTCCTCTTGCTGAATAGGCATATATATGTTGTAACTGAAACAAAAACAATGGCATAATTCATGAGCCATTACTTTGCGTAAATAGCCGTTTTTTACATTATCTGATACATATACCGTCTTGTCGTTAAAATCGGTCACAGCAAGGCTAATAGAGCCGTCAGAACGCATAAGTTTATTGCTATCACTTGGCACAAATACAATTTGCCACATTATATTATTTATTATAAACATAAAATCACCTCACAAACATTGATTTTATTATTTAAAAACAGGCTACAGATATTATTATCTATAGCCCTAGATTGTCGGAAAATATTATTCTCAAATCTTAGAAACAAGTGTACTAAGTTTTGTTCTTAAAAGATTTTTTTCCTCTGCGGTCATGTCACCGAGCAAGTGTGTAATGTCTGTTGACAACTCTTTCATGTATCCGTCGAGGGATTTCATCTTATGCTCTTTATCTTCCTGAGTGTTCCCTTTGTGTAACTCTTTTGTTTCTGTATAGTTACGCTTTGCCCTGTCATAGTTGCTTTCAGAGTAGTTTCTTGACATATTATTGCTACCACTCACATTGCTTGCAGGTTCGCTGTAATACATCTTTCCTCTATCATCCCTATCCATGTCCCTCATATGCTCTGCTTCTGGGTACATATGATAATATGGCGGTTCTTCATATCCTCTGCGTGTTCCACGACCTTTAGGGGCGAATCTGCCGTTTGCATAGCGGTAAGCGTCATAGTATCTTCTGTCCGGATAATCTTCGTACTGTTCAAGCATACGCATAATATCCTCATTATCTTCTGACTTTTCCATAGCTTCAACAATTCTGTAATCCTTGTCAAAGCAAGCTATATTCTTCGCTATTTCTGTAAAATCCTTTAAATCGTCAAGGTTCTGCCCCTCAAAATTGTCAATTCCAATTCCGTCAACTTTTGCCTTGACACATTCCATAATCTGTTTAGCCCATTTGTGCATAATATCAAGCCTCCCTTACTGCGATTAAGTTACTATTCTGAACTTCAATAGCCTGTGTAGATGTATTTTGCACCGCTACTGTACTGCAACAACCGCAAGGTACATCTATGTATGCCTGTGCTGATACATTAAAGAAATTCTCAACTGCGGCTGGTGTTACAATCATTCGCGTTGACTGCAAAGGCTCTCCGTCTACTGCAATGGCAAGTGAGATAGCTTCTACTGTACCGCCAGTAGGTATCTGAATATTACCGCTATACGATACTAAAAATCGTGCTTTACGCTGATTTGTAATACCCCTTAACTTTACAATTCCACTACCCTGTCTATGTACGATACACTTACTACCGCAAACTGGTGTTTCTGTAAATGCCACATCTTCGCCGGTGGCAACTGTTTGCAATGCAATTCCTGTAATTTCCATTATTTTTACCTCTCTTTCATAAAAATAAGGGCAAACCATATAAGTCTGCCCTTTAAATTTAAGTAATACTGCTTAGCAGACATAATCTTTCGATTAAGATACTTGATTATTTAGTTGTTTAGCAGCCGCAACCTGTATTACATCCACATCCACATCCGTAAGCATATCCGTAAAGGTTGCTTGCCGGGAATGATGGTACTGGTGTAGGTCTTACAGCGTCAATTATCTGATTTGTCTGTGCTGCCATTGTGGTAGTCAGAAGTGCGTTCTGTCTATCCTGTGAAGCGGCTCTGCGTAAATCATTGTTCTCTGCCTGTAATGTTGCAATCTTGTCATTAGTCAGGAAATCAAGGATGGCTCTCGTTCCTGCCTGCTGGCTATCAATAATGTCTCTCGTGTTGTTGTTCATGGTGTTCTGCAAAGCACAAGTGTTAGTAGCCATGTTGTAGTTTACACCTTGGATGGCTTCTCTCGTCTCGCAGCAGCAGTTAGCAATCTGTGACTGTAAAGCATTTGTATTCTGCATATTAGCAACTGTATCAGCGTTAATAGCCTGCTGGATGCCGTAGCCTGTCTGCATAATGTTTGTATTTATGCCATTAAAGCCAGTAAGCATACTGTTGTTCATAGCATAGAAACCGTCACAAAGTCCGTTAGAAATGCCATCAAGTTTTGAAACAACAGCCTGATTATCAAATCCACGCTGAATAGCACTGTCTGTATAAGCGGCGGCAGTAGAACCCATTCCATTACCGTTACCCCAGCCGTTGTTACCAAAACCACCCCAGCCGAAAATAAGAAGAATGACAATCCACCATGCACCGTCTCCCCACATACCGTCATTGTTTCTGTTATTGCCTGTTACTGCCGCAATATCGGCAAGGCTAACTCCGTTGTTAAACATATTAGTTTACCTCCATTTGATTTATTTACAAAATAGGGAACTGGTTTTTATTGTCCGGACAAAACCCTAATATGTACTATTTTTGAATTTGTTTTTGAATTTCCTGTATATTCAATCCCTGTTCATTCATAAAATTACCAAGAATTTGCTGTGCTCCATTCATGTCGCCACTGTTTATTTTCTGCAACATATTTTTTGCCATTGGATTTCCTTGATTTGCCGCTTGCTCTAATGTTTTCATAGCGGCTTCTTTTGGATTTTTTATATTTTTAATCTGATTTAACATCTGCATAATCTGATTATTCATTTACACCGCCCTCCTTTTTTAAAGTCGAAGTTTTCCTTTGAGAAGTAGCACTTTTACACATTTTGTTTTCTAACTCGTCAAATTTATTAAAAATCTCATCAAACTTCTGCATAAATACTGCTGTGCTTTCGTCTGATAGGTCAATTTTCAAGTTTTCGATATTTTCTGTATTATTTATGCCTTGACTGTTTTTAGGCTCTGTATAAGGCTTATACACGACTGTTTTTATCGAGCCGTCTGCACCCCATTGTTTTGCATAAATTTCCGTCAAGTCTTGTTTAGGAAAAAATGCAACTGAGCCGTCCATAGGTACATCATTAGCCGCAATTTGTTCAACTGCTGCCACCATTCTGCCATTTATCCCTGCTTGTATCTGTAAATTCTGCTGTTGTGGTACTTGTTGAACGGGCTGTTGCGGTAACTGTTGTTCCTGAAATCTTTGCATCGGGTTGTACGGATATGCGTTATAACCCGGAGTATAAGTCATCTGTGGTTGATAAGGATTGTTTATCATGTTCTCTCTCCTCTAATACATCCTCAATAACGCTAAACAATATTGTTTGAGTTACTAAGTCTAATTTTTGTATTTGTTCCCGTGAGAGTAATCGCTCTCTTAAATCTTCGTCATACAATTCAATCACTCTCCTTTTTGTAATTTTATTTTCACACAAAAAAAGCCGCTGAACACGACATAAAAACGACAGTTTTACGACATAAAAGCGACAGTTAGATTTTATTTAGTTGTAAAAGTACGATAAATACGGTATTAGCACTAACATACTGCCATCGGAACAGCATATGTTGAAAAACAGACATTAAAACTCATATCGAAATTGTCGATTGCCTTTATAAGTCCTATGCAGCCTATCTGAAATATATCTTCCGCATCATATCCCCTGCCCGTAAATCTTTTTACAACATTCCAGACAAGTCCCATGTTTTTCTTTACAAGTTCATTTCTTGCCTCCCTGTCTCCTGCTCTGGCTTTCTTTAGCAAACATTTCACTTCATCATGCATGCTATTTTGCTCCTACTTTCTTTTTCATATAAATCTTAGTTCCTTTTGATACCTCAGATTCCACTCTCATCTCATCCATAAACGCTTCCATAAAAGCAAACCCCATCCCCGAACGCTCCCATTCAGGTCTTGTCGTGTATAACGGTTCCATAGCTTTATCAATATCAGCTATTCCGACCCCGAAGTCTTCTATCTCTATTTCCACATCATTATTATGTATATTGCAAGTCATAAAAATACTTCCCGGTCCCGATTCATAGCCATGTATTATGGCATTTGTCACCGCTTCCGAAACAGCCGTCTTTACATCTGACAACTCCTCAAGAGTGGGATTAAGCCTTGTTATATATGCCGCAACTACAGTTCTTGCAAATGCCTCATTGCTCGAACAGCTCTCAAATTCTATTCTCATATAAAGCCTCCTGTATGGTATCATATTTTTCTATAATCTTATACAATCCTGATATTTTAAATATACGGTCAACAGCATTTCCCACATTTGTAACTGCCGCTTTTCCGCCGATAAACATAACCTTTTTATATCTTCCCATAATAAGTCCTATCCCGGAACTGTCCATAAAACTTACATCTTTAAAATCAAAAACTATATTTTTAACATTTCCGGCTTCTATAAGCCTGTCGGAAGTCTCCCTTAAGTAAGTAACCGCATGGTGATCAAGTTCATCTTTAATATAAATAATCAGACTATCACCTTGAATTTCGTAATGCAGCATATACACACTCCTCTCTTCTTATTTGATGTACTCCCGGTATCTTCTCAAAACGAATACTTTCGAGAGCATATTTTATTATGTCTGTGCAACTAACACTATCTATAACCAATTTCGCAAATATATATTTTTTACAAAAATAAAAAGTCTGCCGTATGCAACATTTAAGTCACATAAACGACAGACCTCTGTCTTTGTCATACTTATCTCTCTTAACCATTTTGCAAATCAAAACAGATATGCTTATATTTTAAAGACTAATAACCCATTTCTGTTAATTTCGCTTTAGAGAGAGCAACTCTGTCTGAATCAGGGAAATCATTGATAATAGTCTCATAATACTTCTTTGCCTTATCATATTTCTGCTGTTTTTGGAAACCTCTGCCTAAGAAATAAAGTGCCTTCACATTAGTCTCGTCATATTTAACAGCCTCTTTCAATGTCTTTATGGCATTTCCATAATCACCACTGCTATAGAGCGTATATCCCTGCTGATATAATTTTTCCGACATAGTTGCAAATGTATTTTCTTTTATTCTCTTGTACACCTTTTTTGCATATTCACTTTTAAGTGTATTTTCATCAATCTTTAAAAGTTTTTTTGCAGCATTTTCGCTATCGTTTGCCAGATATGAACTTGCCGCACTATAAAGATCATCATATATGTCTAGTATGGTCTTTCCGTCTTCGGTATTTACATCACCCTGAAGTTCCTTTAACTGGCTTTTCAAACCATCAATCTCCTTTTGCAAAGACTCATTCTTACTCTTTAAAGATGATGAATCACTATCATCTGCTGCCTGCTGCTCACTGTACTGTTTAAAATTATTATTCGCACTGTTTGCATCTTTTGATTTCATATGTGGAATTATGAGGAAATACATAAGTGCAAGTCCTATAACCATTCCTACCACCACATTTATAAAAGGCATTATAGACGGTCGTTCCTCTTTATATGGAGTTATTGTCTTATATGCATCCGGATCAACCTTTGGTAAAGTTCTTCTTTCCGTTGGCTGTTCCTTAGATGGTTTCGGCTGTACCCTCTGGCTCTCTCCTCTTAAATGGACATCCGACAACTCTTTCATATACCTGAGTGTAGTAGTATTAGTAACATCAATTTTACTTATATGTCTGAGAAGTTTTAACGCCTTTACCCTGTTATCTTTCTTTCCAGTCATCATATAGAGCAAAGCTAAAAGCTGGTGTGCTCTTATAAAGTTAGGATTAAGATTTACAACTTTCTTAAGCTGGATAACAGCCATATCTTCGTCACCGTGTTTTGCCGAATTCAATGCTGAATTATATTTCCTTATAGTCTGATTATATGTTTCAAGTCTGTTTGGATTTGACTGTATCTGTCTGATATAATCCTCCGCATCATTGTTTTCTGCCTGATAATGCCTGCTTATGACCCACTCACTCAAAGCAGCAACTATCTCGCCCTCTTCTAAGTATATCAATCCTAAAAGATTTCTTGCATTTGTATTTAATTTGTTATACTGAAGACTAAGTTTCAGGGATGACACGGCACCTGACAGATCCCTGACCTTTGCCTGTGACAGTCCCTTATTATAATAAGTATTTGACAGGCTGACAACCTTACGGTAATTCTTCAGATCATGACCGCAATTATCACACCTTTTCTTGCTAAAAGCTACATTGGCATTGCATCTTGGACAATTCATTATTCTTCCACCCATCCTGCTGATTTATTTTTCTTTGTATTTCTTCCTGCTTTTTCATCCTTTAAAATACTCTGAAGTAAATCCGTCACATCAGTTGTATTATTTCCGTAAATAGCATCCTCTGCCTGATCTATCTCCAAACTAGGCTGAAATTTTGCCAATTCCGCTTCAAAATCCATATTACACTACCTCCCGATATTCATCAACTATTATCCGCCGCAACTTGCGACAATCTTTTTATGTATTGCATACTCACCATCTGCTTTTTCTTTGACAAACTTTTATAATGTCTTTTCATGACACAGACATCCAGAGTGCAATTTTATTCCCCAATCTTATACACTATGATTCCTGCCCCCCGCCTTGCATACTCAACATGACATTCTTCCTCAGTCACGACTGCTCTCACACCATTTATAACAACAACATTTCCCGGATAAATGACTTTTTCAATCGTAACCTTTGCAAGATTTGCTTTTCCCATCTTCTCAACAATATCCTGTTTCTTTTTTGTCAATTCACTTAATCTCGTATCTTTTTCTATCTTTGTACGCATAAGTGCCATCTTCTTATCCCCAAGATCCTTTCTATCGGACTTTTCCATAAGAATCTGTATCTGACCCAGTACATTTGTAATCTTGGCAAGTTCTCCATTCACCGCCGACATATCCTGTTCACACTTTGTCAGTTTTGCAAAAAGATCACCGTCAACACCTGCACTTATCGTAGTCTTTACCTCAGACATATTTCCGATAATAGTAGCATGAATATACCTGGTTGCAGATACCTTTCCGCCTATTATTATTCCATACTTTCCTGAGACAATGACATCCTGACCGCACTCAATATCAGAATTCATAATGGCATTTGCATTTACATCATTGACAGCTTTTATCTGCACCTGCTCAAAAAACTTTCCGGTAACATTCCCCCCTGCCTCAAGGTATCCCTTGCCGTTGCCCTGCATTCCGTTTTTAAGCACTATGTCTTTTTTCGCCTTAAGTACCGCTGACTCGACATAACCATCTACGATAATGCTTCCTCGTTCAGATATAACTTTAACTCCCGTAAGAACATTTCCACGAACATGAATGTCATTTTGAAATGTAACATCTCCTGTTGTAAAAGACACATCGCCCTCTATAATCAGCTCAGACTCTATCTGAAGTCTGTCATCACGATATGTTATCTTTCCATCGTACTTTGCATAGTACTCCTTTTTTTCATTGTCATAGATAAAACCTCTGCCATTTAGTCGTGCAAGTTCTTTACCTTTTTTAGCAATGATTGTCTCTCCTCTTACGGAAACACCATCTTCAGAAGGTATTGCCGGATGATATATAACAACTTTCTGGCCTTCTTCAACAGTAGGCACATCTCCATACTCAGAATAGTCCACAGAACCATCTTCTAAAATCTTAGGTTTCGTGTCTATCTCAGTCTGAAATAAAAACTCATACCAGCCGTCAATCCCGTCAACTGCCTTTTTTCCCTCAGCAACCTTGACAGGTACATTGTAAATCCTTTCATCTATTATCTTCTGTAACTCTGCTTTGTCAATACCATTTACTATGCCTGCATTTTTAAGTCTCTTTGCAAGATCTTCAACCGTATAGTCTGATTTTGTCTTATCTGTTGTAATGATACAAAGGTACGCCTCAGATCCGTCATCTGAAAATGTAACCTCTCCTCCGCCAAGAACCTCTGCGTTTGCTTTATCTTCCATGATACCCTCCTCCCTTCCTTAATAACAGCGATAATTTGCTATAATACCACTACTATAATAAAATTATATATTAGTTGCCTTATAAATGCAAGTAGGGAATCGCTGTTCATGGCAGCACTGACAGTGAAAAATTTATATTTTTTTATACTAAAATCTTCAAAGACAAGCAGCCGATATTTTTTTAATAACTTCCTTAACATATTCTTCTGACTTAGACACCTTCTTTGCAATCTCAGGTATAGTCATATCACAATCCACATATGCCTCGATTTTTCCCTCAATTTTTCCTTCACGTCTTCCATGGATTTCTCCCTCACGCACTCCCTCAAGTCTTCCTTCACGCTGTCCCTCATCTTTTGCTTTTTTTAATGAATTTTCCCATGCTCTGCACACATCAATCACCTCTTCTTTCTCATTGCCGGCAATATTTGCACCCGTTATCATATTTATCAGTTCCACCGCTTCTCTCTCAACACTCTCAAACCTGTGTTTTCCCTTAATCCAGCTTCCATCTTCATCCGACTGGTGCTTGATGAATTGCAACACTGAACCCAAATCGGTCTTGAATTTTTCATATTCATTATCGGAAACCTTTACCGGCTCTATCAGATTTATTTTATAGTCCGGGATATATTTTAAGATATGCCCATCATTTACACAAAACATATCATGGATACTTTTAGCTCCGTCCCAGCTTTTATCCCCAAAATAAACAACTAATGTTATCACCGGCATCAGCTTATCTTGTTTTCTAAATCCCGATAAAAATTCTTCTGAGCTTAACTTAATATCCGCTGTTTTGTTTTTGTCACGATATGATTTTTTTGCCTCTTCTACCTGTTTTGCATACTGCAATGCATCATAAAGCATATTTTTAACAGCCATTGCATAATGTATCTTATCCTGATTTTCCGTGCCAAGAACAACATATACTGTATCTCCATCTGTAACACTTTCCCATACCATAAGATTATCTCTTATTTTCTGTACGGCAGCTTTGGCATCATTTCCATATGGCATCATAAACTCTACAGTATCTATTTTTTGCAATCTTTCAGGCTTTATCACCTGTGCACCGTCATACACATAAAAATTAAAGGCATCTGCTATTACATTTTTATGCGACATATATTGTTTTGTCGCTACATCAATTTTCCCCATAAATGTTTTTCTTCCTTCCATTATATTTTGTTTGCATTTAATAAGCAATATTTCGTTTTTTAGATAATAACAATTATGTTCACTGATTTCTATTTGTATTTTTCACATATTGTCCCTTATCTTTTGTGTATTTTTCACAATAAAAATTCCAAAATAATGAGATTTGATAAGATTTGAAAACTTTAGACAAAATTTTGTTTATTTTCCATTATCATTTTCGTGATTTTTGATAAAATATCTAAGAAATTTTAATCCTGTAAAATTTAGCAGCCAATCTATAGTGCATCATTTAGCAGACTACATCAATTTCGCCTTGCCTGGTTAGGCTTATCAAGGGTGATGTGTCAAGTATTTTTTGTCAGAAAAAGCCCCTATAAGCTGCAATCTTATAGGGGCTTTTCTTTTGATACTTACATCATCATCTCATTATAATGCAGCAAGTTCTTCTTCTACTTTGCTCATCATTGCCTGATATTTCTCAAGTTTTGCTTTTTCCTCATTTATCTTCGCTTCCGGTGCCTTACTCATGAATTTCTCATTGTTAAGCATTCCGTTTACTCTCTTAAGCTCTCCCTCAAGGCGTTTCTTTTCTTTTTCAAGACGCTCCTTTTCTTTTGCGAGGTCAACAAGGTCTGCAAGCGGCATATAGATTGTTGCTTTATCTATAACTACTGATACTGCATTGTCCTCGATGCCTGTCTTGTCAGACTGTACATGTACTTCTGACGCTGAGATAAGGTGCTGATATGAAGATACAAGTGATGTGAGTGTCTCTTTTGTCGCATCATCATCTGCCACGATATATACCTTAGCTTTTCTTGATGGTGCTACATTCATCTCACTTCTTCTGTTTCTTATTCCTCTTGTAAGTGCTTTCATAAGCTCTGCTTTATTCTCAGCAGCTTTATTGTCCCACTCATCCTTAAACTCAGGCCAGTTTGAAATCATGATAGACTCTTCCTCTGACTGGAGTGTACAGAATATTTCTTCCGTGATAAACGGCATATATGGATGAAGTAATTTAAGCGAGTTGATAAGTACCGTCTTAAGTGTCCAGAATGCAGCGTTGGCTGACTCTTTATCCTCATCCTTTGCAAAAAGTCTAGGCTTAACAAACTCGATATACCAGTCACAGAACTCTGTCCATACGAAGTCATTTATCTTCTGAACGGCTACACCAAGTTCATATTTTTCCATATTCTCAGTAACTTCTTTTGCAAGTGTGTTTACCGCTGACAATATCCACTTGTCCTCAACTTTGAGAGTGTCGTACTCAGGTGTTGTAATCTCGTTGTCCCCAAGATGCATCATGATAAATCTTGAAGCGTTCCATACCTTATTTGCAAAGTTACGGCTTGCCTCAACTCTCTCCCAGTAGAAACGCATATCATTTCCCGGAGCGTTGTTTGTGACAAGTGTAAAGCGGAGTGCATCTGCACCATATTTGTCGATAACTTCCAGCGGGTCAATTCCATTTCCGAGCGATTTACTCATCTTTCTTCCCTGACTGTCTCTTACAAGTCCATGGATAAGAACTGTATCAAACGGTACTTTTCCCGTATGCTCAAGTCCTGAGAACATCATACGGATAACCCAGAAGAATATAATGTCATATCCTGTTACAAGAGTGCTTGTAGGATAGAAATAGTCCATCTCCTCTGTCTTTTCAGGCCAGCCAAGTGTGCTGAAAGGCCAGAGTGCTGATGAAAACCATGTATCAAGTGTATCAGGGTCCTGACGCATAGGTTTGCCGCATTTTGGACAAGTGCAGCCATCTTCCTTAGTAACAACAAGTTCTCCACAGTCATCACAGTAAAATGCGGGAATTCTGTGTCCCCACCAGAGCTGACGGGAAATACACCAGTCTCTTATTCCTTCTAACCAATGGTAATATGTCTTATCAAAATGAGGTGGAACAAACTTTGTATCACCTTTTTTTACGGCTTCGATAGCAGGTTTTGCAAGTTTTTCCATTGCAACGAACCACTGTTTTGAGACTCTTGGCTCTACTGTTGTATGACAGCGGTAGCAGGTTCCTACATTATGCTCATGGTCTTCTACTTTAAGAAGTGCTCCCTCTGCTTCAAGGTCTGCTACGATTGCTTTTCTCGCCTCATATCTGTCCATTCCTGCATATTTAGGATAGTCTGCAACTATCTTTGCATCATCAGTAAGTACATTTATAACTTCAAGATTGTGGCGAAGTCCAACTTCAAAGTCGTTAGGGTCATGTGCCGGTGTAATCTTAACAACACCCGTACCAAATTCCATATCTACATATTCGTCTGCAATAATAGGAATCTGACGGTGTACAATAGGAAGGTCGAGCATCTTTCCTATCATATCCTTGTATCTGTCATCTTTTGGATTTACTGCTACAGCTGTATCTCCGAGAAGTGTCTCAGGTCTTGTTGTTGCAAGGTCTATATAGCCTGTTCCGTCTGTAGTCTTGTAACGAAGATGCCAGAAATGTCCTGCCTGATCCTCATACTCAACCTCCGCATCTGATATAGATGTAAGGCAATGAGGACACCAGTTGATTATTCTCTCACCACGGTAAATAAGCCCTTTATTGTAAAGTTTTACGAAAACTTCCTTAACTGCCTTAGAACATCCCTCGTCCATCGTAAAACGCTCTCTGTCCCAGTCACATGAAGAACCAATCTTCTTAAGCTGTTCAACAATACGACCACCGTACTGCTTCTTCCAGTCCCATACATGCTCAAGGAACTTCTCTCGTCCAATGTCCTCTTTTTTAATTCCATCTTTAGCAAGTTTTTCAACAACCTTTGCCTCAGTTGCGATAGAAGCATGGTCGGTTCCAGGAACCCAGAGTGCTTCATATCCCTGCATACGCTTAAAACGGATGAGAATATCCTGCAAAGTATTGTCAAGGGCGTGTCCCATGTGGAGCTGTCCCGTGATATTAGGTGGCGGCATAACGATAGTAAACGGTTTCTTGTCCATGTTTACTTCTGCATGAAAATATTTTTTCTCAAGCCACTTATCATAAGTTCTTTTCTCAATGTCGGCAGGGTTATAGTTTTTCTCTAATTCTTTTGCCATGATAATTTTTCCTTTCTAAAATAAAAAGCCCTCTACCCGTATAAATACGGATAAAGGGCGAATAATCAATACACGCGGTACCACCTTTTTTAATGTTTAAACCATCATCACTGCACATAATACATAGTAAAATAAATGCAGCTTATCTTTGTTTAAATATATCTCTGCATCTTTAACGGAATGACCCGATGAAAACTAATGACCGTTTTTCTCTGACTTTAAACCGCTGTCTTTTTCTCATATAATCGTGCACCACTGTCTCACACAATCATATCCACAACTTGTCAAAAAAACGGCTTTCATATCCACAACTCCAAAGCTACATTCCACATTTTCATGCCTGAACAGTCTTTCAGCCAGTGAACCGTTCTCTCTGATGGACTACGATGTGTACTCCTCTTTTTCCTAGTCTTTATCTTTCAACATGATACTAAATTGCGTGGTGGTATGTCAAGAGAAAAAAATTGTTTTCAATACATAAGTAACAGTTCAGCCCAAAAAAGATAAGTCAATAATACATGAGCTTGCTCAATG